>Ga0206686_1000029_pt1 | contig 43815 bp, 55 predicted proteins | sample M250012015metaG_FD_155447 | JGI IMG/M metagenome (GOLD analysis project Ga0206686, IMG submission 155447) | Ammonia-oxidizing marine archaeal communities from Monterey Bay, California, United States - M2 500m 12015 | ecosystem: Environmental > Aquatic > Marine > Intertidal zone | place: USA... | reverse complement strand
TTAAACGTCCACCAAAATATGGAACCATTACATTATCTCCTTTAATCAAAGGAACACTTTCTAAAGCATCTGCAAGATATCTCTCATCAATTGGTGGTATTGCTTCTAATGGTGCAACAACAACTTTTTCAGCAGCTACTGCCTTTATTTTTCTAACAGAAATCGTATCTCCAATTGCAATTCCTGAATTATTTCTACCAAGTCCATCTATTCTAATAATCCCTTTACCTTCATCAGACGGATAAAGAGGGAGACATTTTGCTACTGTTCGTCTCTTACCTTTAATTTCTATAACATCACCTGTAGATGCACTAAGTGTATCCATTGAATCATAATCGATTCTTGCTACTCCTCTTCCAACATCTCTTGTATATGCTTCAAGAACTTTGAGGGAAAGAGCATTTTGACTCATATAGAAAAACACTTTTTCTAAGTTTTATACCTTTGTAGCAATTCATCCACTTAGTAATCACAAGCTTAAAATCCTCTATTCATAGGAAACGATCAACTTGGGTAAAAGACCGTTAGTAAGGAGACGTGGCCGTGGAGGTAATCAGTTTAGATCTACATCTACTGGCAAAGTAGGCTCCAAAGCAAATTATCCTCGTTTTCCGCTATCTGAACAACATCAAGGTGAAATTATCGATTTAGTTCATGAACGCGGTAGAGAAGCACCGTTATCTAAAGTAAGATTTGAAGATGGATCTGTTTCATTTGTTCCAGCAGTTCTTGGAACTAAAGTTGGAGAAACTTTACAATTTGGGTTAAAATCAACAATTGAAAAAGGCAACGTCATTAGTGTTCAAAACATTCCTGATGGAACCATTGTATGTAATATTGAAAAACACTTTGGAGACGGTGGTGCTATTGTAAAATCAGCAGGTACTGATGCAACTATTTTCTCTCATGGTGATGATGGTGTAACTGTTAAACTTCCTTCTGGAAAATTCACTGTCTTAAATCCAAAAAATAGAGCCATGATTGGTACTCTTGCAGGTGGTGGAGCTACTGAAAGACATTTCATGAGTGCAGGAAACAAATGGAGAAGCTTCAAAGCAAAAGGAAAGAAATATCCAATTGTTAGAGGTGTTGCTCAAGCTGCATATGTACACCCACACGGTGGTGGTCGTCATCAACACGTTGGACAAAGTTCAACTGTTTCAAGAGATGCACCTCCTGGCGCAAAGGTTGGAAGTATTGCTGCTAGAAAGACTGGTAGAGCAAGAATTAAAGAAAGAAAGTAGTTTCTCTTTAACCTAAAACTGATTAGTAACTCTTTAGAATATTCTTTGAATGTCGAGTCAACGAATTAGAATTTTTGTTACTGGTAGAGTACAGGGAGTTTTTTTTCGTCAAGCATTAAAAATTATGGCAAAGAAGAATGATATTTTTGGGTGGGTTAAAAATCTCAAAGACGGTCGTGTTGAATCTGTTTTAGAAGGAGATGCAGAAAATGTTAGCAAAATTATTGAATGGGTTCATGGTGGTCCAGCTAATGCAATAGTTGAAGATGTAGAGATACATAATGAAACATTTGTTGGAGAATTTTCAAAATTTGATGTTCTGTATTAATTTTAAAATAAAATTTTCTATTATCTAAAAATTTTATTTTTTTAAAAAACACAAAAATAATTTTTAATTTTAATAAATAATGGTAGTAGCCCTGTTGGTTCCAGTCTAGGCGAATAACCCCATTTCAAGGCATACAAGATCCGCCACGTTGACGAGGAAGCGTGGATGCTCCATCTTAGGATTGTTCCCTCCCGGACCTCATCCCTTTCAATGGTTCGGTCTTAGAAGTCATCCCTTCGGATAATTCTAGTCCTGCAACCACCCGCCTCGGCGTGATTTCATTTCCGCACACCAAGCGGGAATTACCCATCTAGAGATTTACCCAACAGTTACTGATCTCTGCATATAGCCGGTTTCAGAATAGGGCACGGCTAGCACCCCAAACCTACCTACTACCGTTTTTTCTAAAATAAAGTATGTTATATTTGCATTAGGTTTGATTCTCTTTGAGTTTCAAAATCATATTACACACTGAGCATACATCTCCAGTGCATTGATTACCACATTTTTTACAACTCACTTTTTGTTTGTAATTAGTATCTTTTACAATCTGTGATACTTTGAGAACTGATTGATACAAATTATTTTTTATTCCACTATGTTGAGCCTCTAATGAATTTAGAAATTCACGAATTTCGGTTCTAATTCCTTCACTCATGTGTGGACAAGGTTCTGATTGAAATGGTAAATCATTTGTAAATGCATAAAATACAATTTCAGATTCATAAATTTCACTGAATGGTTTTATTTTTCTTAAAGTATTTTTAGATGTATCAGGATCCATCCATCCAATTTTATTTGTATCACCTGAAATCATATTAATTACAAAAGTTTGTAATGTATCATCTAGATTATGTCCAGTTGCAATTACATCTGCTCCAACATCTTTTGCAGCATGATCAATTGCACGTCTTCTTAATGTTCCACAAATAGAGCATGAAGAAGTCTTTTCATTTTCTCTCAATTCTAATGACTCATCAAGTGTTAATTCAAAAAGATCTTTGTAAGAGTAAACCTTATGCTCCACATTTAATTTTCCACAAAATTTTTCCACAATTTCTAATGCCTCATTTCTATATCCTGGAATTCCTTCATCAATTGTAATCACAATAATTCTAAAATTATGAGTTAATGCCATCTCATGAATAATTTTTAATAATGCTAACGAGTCCTTCCCACCTGAAACTGCAACTGCTACTAATTCATTATTTTTAATCATATTATATTTTGAAATTGTTTTGGCAGTTTTTCTAACTATGGAGTTTGAGAAACACTGTGAACATAATTTTTGACCTGAATATTTTCTAGTATAGGCTGCTTGATTTTCACACTTGTCACATTTCATGAAATGAATGATTATTTTTCACTAATGATTCTTTGGGAAAACACTAGATTGTAAACCAACCAGATTTTAGATATGATAAAGCAATATTCAAACCAAATAGTGCAAAGGTGAATGCGTATATTCCCCACATCACAATATTTACTGATTTATCTGAAATTCTTTTATCTATAATTATGTGAATAAATTTTCCTCCATCTAAAATTGGTAGAGGAAGCATGTTGATTATTCCGATGAAAAATGAAATCATCCAGAGCCATAACAAGAACATTGAAACATTTGGATCATTCCATTCAATGAAATTGTATTTTGGCTGGTATGTAGCAGAATTATCTCTCATGATTCCAATTAATCCTCTTTCAGGATCTTCAGGTGCAGGCATTATTGTTACACCAAAATCTAATGGTTGACTATCTCTAAGTACACTAACACTTGCCATTTCTCCAGGATTCAAACTGGGGAAATCAACTGGACTTCTAATCGGTATACCATTAATTGATGTGATGATATCATTTGCATGTAATCCTGATTGCTCAGCTCCCGAATTTTCCATTATTGAAAGTATCAAAACTCCAACTGGCACTTCATAAAACCATTCAAGCATAGGTGTATCTTTTAACACCATTGCAAACATGGGGTTTGTTAATAGAATGACACCTAAAGCAAGTGCAAAAATTACATTTGATGTTGCACCTGCACCAATCACTCTCATTTTTGAAATCTTTTTTGCTTTTTCAAATTCCTCCTCATCTGGTTCTACAAATCCTGCAAACATTGCAACGAATATAGCAAAACCACCTGTCTTGATTTTAATTTTTTCAAGAGCTGCTACTATTCCATGTGCTCCTTCATGAATTACAAGCACTATTGGAATTGATAGTAAAAAGTATGTAATAGAAGTTGCTGAAGTTAATGTAACTCCTGGAATCAAAACTGTTAACTCTGAAAATTCTGCTTGAGCAACAAAATAGTTTGAGACATTATTTGTCAAAAACCAAAATGCAAAACCCATCATAAGAAAACCTGAAATTACACTTACATCTGCAAAAACCCTAATGCCTCTTTTTGTTCTACTTAGAAGTTTAACTAAAACTGAGTTTACTTGTTTATTTTTGTAAACTAGACTATATGCTTTAATTTCAAAACCATATCTTTCTAATTTTAGGGCTTTTGCAACAACAATAATGACTACCCAAGCCATTAAGACATAGATAATTGCATTCTGAGTAAAAAAGTCTAGTTCCAAATTAATTGTTAATTTTTTAAGTCACGTACATTTATCGGTTACTATGAAACCTGTGATAATTATTTCAACATATCCTGATAAAAAATCCATTTCAAAAATTGCAAAAGAGTTTGTAAAAAATAAAATTGTGGCATGTGTTAACATTTCAAAAATTTCATCAATTTATTCTTGGAATGATAAAATTGAAAATACCTCTGAGTATCTTGCTATTTTCAAAACTACCCTGAAAAACAAAAAATTACTAAAACAAAAAATCAAAGAAACTCATCCATATGATGTACCTGAAATTGCAGAAATTGACGTAACATCAATTAACAAATCTTATCTTAAATGGTTAGTAGAATCTACAAACTAAGATTCTATTGAATATCGTAATAACGAAACCATTCCGCCTAAACCTGTCACCCTTAGACCGATATCTGTGGATGAATCAACACTGTAAATTTTAACTCCTTTACCTTCAACATCATTTAGAAAATCTATCATCTTTTGTTCATCATCTTGAATTGCTTTATCTGAAAATACAAGTGATTCAACTGCACCCATTTGATTTGCATTATATGTTTCATCAAAACCCATAGTAAATTTTCCACTTTTTTTGTTTGCAAGAACCATCACCTCATCAATAATTGATGAAGCTTTTGCTAAATTACTGTCAGACATTATTTCTTTCATGGTTTGAGACTTTGTAAATATGTAAATTCCATCTTCTCCCCCTGAATCAATTCCTTCAACAACCTTGACATTAAATTTTTGAGATTTTTGAATGAAATTTGAGAATCTTTTTTTTGTTTCACCTGGACCAAAAATTATTATCGCATCTCCTTTTTTGAGTATGGTTAATACTGCTTGTTGTACTTGTTCAAAGAATTTCTCAATATTGAAATTTGTTTTGTATCTTTTTCCGCTACTACCTGAATAGATATTTGGCATAAACTCTAGATGCGTTCCTCTTAGTCTTGCAATCCCACAATCCCCTGTATCAATTGCTACAAGCACAAAACCTACTTGATTATTACTTGACTCTAAAAGATTTTTTTCAATTGGCAACCATTTTTTCTTTGAGATTGTAATTCCGTCATTAATTTTTAAAATAAATGAATGATGTGATCCATGTGGTACTGATTCATTACTAGATTCAGAAATTATTCCACCAACCCTTAATCTATCAAGTACATCATCAAGTGAAATTTTTTCTACTGTTAAAGCAACCCTTATTCTGATCCTTTCTCCTTTATCAGGTCTTGAATAATCTTTATCTTGTTTTAGTACTCTAGTTGTATCTCCAATTACTTTATCATTTTCTTTAATGATTCTACGTAAATTCAAAAGATCATCAGAATCTTCTGGAATTACAGAAATTGAATTTTCATCAATAATCTTTGTTATCATAATTTAGTTCTAATATACAAAAAGAAAAAAGTTTAGTTTGTGGTTTTGTCAGCTTTTGCTTCTTCAGATTTCTTTTTCAGATAATTTTCAACCCAATCTAAAGTTAATACTCCTGACTCTGCTAGATTTGTAAGAGAATTTGCAGAAGCTTCACCTGTTACTTTACCATTATTTCGTTTTAATTGACGCCATTTAAGAGACGTATTTCCACTTTTTGAATTATAAATAACTCCGAGAATATCTCGTGCATTAACAAATGTCATATCTCTAAGTTTTTTCAAAGTAACTTTATCTGCTGCCTCTACGTAAATTGCACCAAGACTTTCATCTCTTTCAGCAAATACTTCAGAATCTTCCAAATAACTTCTAGGTGCAAATGATCTACATGTACTAGAAATAATGAATTTTCTAAAACTTTCCACTGAAGCTGGTGTATCAATCGTAACCATTTTGAATAATTCAAGAATTAGCCATTTATCAAGCTTCTTGAAAGACTCAATAGGAATTTACTTAAAAATGACATGCGGGCAGTGATGAACCTATCCCTCTGATTGATGATGAGGATCTTGAGTTCTGAGCCTGCCTTAGAATTTTAAAGGATAGTGAATTTTTGATAAATATGAAATCCTTAACTGAATATCTTACCTTTAAAGTCAAAACACGTAGAGCTTTTGTAAACATCACTTCAGATGTAGAAAAATTAGTTACAAAAAGCAAAATCAAAGAGGGACTTTGTCTTGTAAATGCAATGCATATCACTGCTAGTGTTTTCATTAATGACAATGAAAGCGGTCTGCACCATGATTATGAAAAATGGTTAGAAGAGTTAGCTCCACATGAGCCAATTGAACAATATGATCATAACAAAACTGGTGAGGATAATGCTGATGCCCATCTAAAACGACAAATTATGGGAAGAGAAGTAATTGTAGCAATTACTGATGGTAAATTAGATTTTGGTCCGTGGGAGACAATTTTCTATGGAGAATTTGACGGAAGACGATCAAAAAGAGTTTTAGTTAAAATTATTGGCGAATAACTATCCAAAATCTACATCACGTTTTTGACTTTGTGATTCATTATTTTTTGTAGCATTTCTGAATTCATCATCATGATTTTGAGGCCCATGTTGACATTTTACACATGCAGTTTTGAATCCATCATCACTTTTTTCATAAGTTTCACATCCACAAAAACATGCCATGAAAAATGTAATTTCTAAGATGATATATCTTTTAGGATATTATGATAATTCACAACAATTCCCAAGAGGAATTACATTGTCATGTGGGCATTTTCTTGGATGTTTTAACATGGTACATAATGCATCTGTAAATTGTTTGTTCATGTGATGTTCAATTCCACATACCATTTCTTCATCAATTGCCACTTTGAGTGCACTATCCATTAACACTTCTAATAATCTACTATTTCGCATCATACTGGAACCAATATCTTGACCTTCTTCAGTGAGTTTTACACCTGCCTTGTTGTACGAAACTAAATCCTTACCATTTAATTTTTTGAGCATTTGAACAACACTTGGTTGTCTAATGTTGAGCATTTTTGCAATTGAGCTGATTTTAACAGCCTCTCCTCTTTCCCTGATGTGCCAAATTGCTTTTAGATACATCTCTACATGTTCAGCCTCAGCTGTTCCGACAAAAAATGTCTCTTTGTCTTCTAAACTATCCATATTCTATACTTCCTTTGAATCTTTTAATAAATATTCGAAATATTGTCGTGCAAATCCAGCCAATCCTGCATGATCTGCCCAAATTGCAACAATATCTGAAGATCCATCCCCAGATGTTTCTGGACCTAATAAAATTACCACATATTTTTTATCAGAAATAATTCCCCCTCCAAACAAACCTCCCTTGATTTTTACTGTTGCAACTCTTTTGATTGCTCTAACAGACTCTTCATCAATTTTATCTGAAGTAAGTATTGTAATATCTACACCCTTATCATGAAGTGATCTTAATTTTGGTAATGCTTGTCTTACCAGTTCTTCACCTGCTTCTGGTATTGCAATCATTACTTCATTTCTACAAGTATCAACCATCTCTAAAATTTTAGCTGTAATGTTTATTGCACCTGACAATACCCAAATATCTGGTTTTTCACTAATTCCACTTTTCTCATATAATGGAACAAGTTCATTTAAAATAATATTTTGATTCTGTAAAAAATCATTTTCCATTTTTTGTTTTGTAGTATCTAACCCTGTTGACGGTGACTTTGCAAAATATTTTGTTGGTCTTGAATCATCTGAGCCGATCCAACTTTTTTCTTCCAAAGTTCCTAGAACTTCATAAATTTTTGAATATGGTACTCCTGACTTTTGACTAAGATCTGATGCTGTTAATTCTCCTGTTTTGAGAAGTGCAGAAAACGTTTTAATTTCGTAACTTGTTAGACCAATTTTTTCGAGAGATTTTCTTGTTTTATCTGATATACTCATGCGATCTAATCGATCTGTTTTAGTATTTAAATCTCGTATGAATGACTACTAATCTCCACACGGGGGCAAGTATGAAATGCATTATATACCAATTCAAAAGAATTCTTTCTATAAGCATGGCTCTAATTCAGATATCTAATCAATCAAGTAAAAATTTAGGTAAAAAATCTACAATAAGATTCACTCAAAGTATTTGTCCTGACTGTAACATGATTTTAGATGCAGAACTCTTTGAACGTGATAACAAAGTCTTCATGTCAAAAGTTTGTCCAACTCATGGTGAATGTGAAGAACTCTATTTTGGTTCTTATGAACTATACAAGAAATTTAGTACTTATTGGATGGATGGAAAAGGTGCTCATTCTCCAAATGTAATGATGGACAAATGTTCTTGTCCAAATAACTGTGGATTATGTTCAAACCACTTGTCACATAGTGGATTGGCAAACATGATTGTAACTAATAGATGTGATTTAACATGTTGGTACTGTTTCTTTTATGTTAAGAAAGGATTAGAGGGTGCTTACATGTATGAACCAGATCATACTCAAATTCGAGGAATGATGAAGACACTAAGATCTCAAAGACCAATTCCTGGAAATTCTATGCAGATTACTGGTGGTGAACCAATGTTACGAGAAGATATTGCTGATGTTATCAAAATTATGAAAGAAGAAGGTGTTGATCATATTCAGATGAACACAAATGGAATTAGACATGCAATGGATCCAGAAGCTGCACGTGAAGTAAGACTTGCTGGATGTAACAATTTGTATTTATCATTTGATGGTGTTACTGCAAGAACTAATCCAAAAAATCACTGGGAGATTCCATATGCCCTTGATAGTTGTAGAAAGACTGGTACCACTGTAGTATTTGTTCCAACAGTGATTAAATCAATTAATGATCATGAGTTAGGTGGAATTATTCGATATGCTCAAAAAAATATGGATGTAGTTCATGCTGTAAATTTCCAACCAGTATCACTAACTGGAAGAATGGGCAAAGGCGAACGTGAAAAATATAGAATTACAGTTCCTGATTGTATTCAAAGAATCGAAGAGCAAACAAATGGTGATGTAACTGTTGATGACTGGTTCCCAGTTCCTAGTTGCATGCCACTAACAAATGTAATTGAAGCATTTTCCAGTAAACCAAAGTATGAGTTATCTATTCACTTTGCGTGTGGTGCAGGTACTTACATCTTCGAGGATGCAGACACAAAGAAATTTGTTCCATTAACAAGATTCTGTGATATTCAAGGAATGCTTGAATTATTTGAAGATAAAGCCGAAGAAATTCGTTCTGGTAAAAACAAGTACTTTACAATGTTAGAAGTTGTTAGAAAACTCAAAGGATTTGTTGATTCTAAGAAACAACCAGCAGGATTGGATTTGGCAAAAATGTTTGGTAATATTCTCATGAAGAGATCATTTGATTCAGTAGGTTCATGGCATGTCAAAGGATTATTCCTTGGTATGATGCACTTTCAAGATAAATACAATGAAGATTTGGAAAGACTCCAAAGATGTGATATTCACTATGTTACCCCAGACCTTAGAATAGTCCCATTCTGTGCATTTAATGTAATTCCAGAATGGTATAGAGATAGAATTCAAAAGAAATTCTCAGTTACTGTTGAGGAATGGGAACAAAGAGAAGATGTAAAATTAGAAGACTGTCTTTACAGAGGACTAATGAGACGTGGAGCCGGTGATGAACTTGCAGCAGGTTGTGCAAAAAGTCAGATGTTCCATGATGCATCACAAGCTACAATGTAGAATTTATTCTACTAAATTTTAAAATCAGACTAGTAAGTTGCTTGAATTTTGGTATGGTTTTAATTAAGTTTGAAATGTTGAAGCATTATGGATAAACAATCAACAGGCACCTTATCTTCACTTAGAACAGTAGAATGGAAAAATAATAAAGTGGTAATGATTGATCAAACAAAATTACCAAATGATTTTGTCTTTGTGGAATATGATGATTTTAATCAAGTTGCTGATGCTATTAGAACTCTTGTGGTTAGGGGAGCTCCTGCAATTGGAGTATCTGGAGCATTTGGATTAGCGTTAGCAGTTTTACAAAGCAAGGCAACTACTAAAGATGAATTACTTTCTGATTTAGAAAATGCAAAAAATATTCTTTTTGAAACTAGACCTACTGCAGTAAACTTGGGATGGGGATTGGAGAAAATCATGAATGTTGCAAAATCTGGTGAAACAATTGAGCAAATTAAAGAATTAGTAATTTCCACAGCTAAAAAAATGGCAGATGAAGATATTGAAATTAATAAAACCATGGGAAAAAATGGCTCTGTTCTTTTTGATGATAATGATACTATTATGACTCATTGTAATGCTGGTGCGTTAGCTACTGTTGCATATGGAACAGCTCTTGGTGTTATTCGTGCAACAAAAGAAAGTGGTAAAAATGTTAAAGTAATTGCAACAGAAACCAGACCAATTCAACAAGGATCAAGACTTACTGCATTTGAGCTAAAACATGATGGATTTGATGTTAGTTTAATTCCAGATACTGCTGTTGGTTATTCTATGGCAAATGGTCTTGTAAACAAAGTGGTTGTTGGTGCTGATAGAATTGTAAAGACAGGACATGTTTTTAATAAAATTGGAACCTATCAAGTAGCTACTATGGCAAAACAACATGGAATTCCATTTTATGTTGCCGCACCATTATCTACAATTGATATGAAAACAAAAGCTGAAGATGTCATAATTGAAATGCGAAAAGGTTCTGAAGTTACAGGAATTGGTGATAAAAAAACTGCACCTGATGATATTAATGTCATAAATCCTGCATTTGATATGACTCCTCCAGATTTGATTTCGGGAATTATTACTGAAAAAGGCGTGGCTACTGCCCCATTTGAAGAATCAATCTCAAAATTATTTGAAGCTAATTAATAGAAAGTTTTTATTGTTTTTCAAATTCTGGTTAACATTATGAGTACTGTTTCTGCACAAGCAATTGAAGAATCATTAAAACAATGCATGGATCCTGAGGTCCCTCTAAACATTGTAGAGATGGGATTAATTTATGGAATTGATGTTGCAGAAAATAATGATGTTAATATTAAAATGACAATGACTACACAAGGATGTCCACTTCACGAAACTTTGGTTCAAGATGCAACTAGATATGCCAAAAAAGTTCCAGGCGTAAATAATGTCAAGATAGACATTGTATGGGAACCTGCATGGTCAATGGATAAAATGACTGAAGAAGGAAAAATGAAGATCAAAAAAATGGGTGCTGCTATGAATACGCCTGCACCAATTAACTATGAAACTGCATTACCTCAAGGTGTTGGTAAATTAGTACAACAAGAAGATGGTTCAATGGTCTTGGCAAATGAACATGATCAAGGATTTATGGTAAATCAAGCAATAGTTGATTTTTGGAAATCATGTAATGGCCAACGTAAAGTAACAGAACTAGTAGAAGTATTTGCCCAACAAACTGGATTACAAAGAAAACAAGTTGAAAAGGAAGTTATGCAATTACTCCAACAATTACGTGATGGTGGATTGATTGCTATTGCTGGCCAACCTGATGTCCCAAATGTTGAATTTAAAAAATAATTTTAAAAAATATAGTTTGAATTTGCACCATCAAAATTTATCGTAACCCCTGATAGATATTTTATTTCATTTTCAATTATTGATTTAACAAAATTTCCTATCTCTTCAGGTTCTCCTAATCTTTTCATAGGAAGAGATTTTTCAAACTCTTTTACATTTTCTATTAATTCTTTAGTTCTGTCTGTATTGATTGGTCCTGGAGCAATGTTTACACAACTAATATTTTTCTGAGCAAATTCTTTACTCAACACTTTGAAAACTTCACTAAATGCAGCACGATATGCTGAAGAAATTATCAATTTTGCATTTGGTTCTTTTATAACACTTGAACTGATCAAAAAGATATATCCATCATCATTAATTTTGATTTTTTGTAAAATAGTACAAAATCCTAGAAATAACTGATTATGATATAATTTCCAATCCTCTTCAGTAATACTTGAGAATAGTTTTGGAGCAGGTCCTCCAGTGTTTAAAACTAGAATATCAGTTTGATTATGAATCTCTGAAAATTTTTTCACACTATCTAAATTTGATGTGTCAATATCCTTTTTTGATGCTGCAAAAACATCAATTTCTATTGATTTGAGTGAATCTGCAATTGCTTTTCCTATTCCTCTTGAACCCCCAAGAATAATTGCTTTAGTCATATGTTTTCAAAATATCACTTGATAATTAAATTTCTTTAATCTCAGTAATTGTGCCCAAAACAGAATCCATTTGAATTATTGCTCTTTTTTCTTCCCATCCAAGTGCAACATACCAATCCCCCGTGTCTATGTCATATTTTGTTTCAAGAGTTTTGATACCATCTGGTTTAACATCATACTTTTTAGCAATTCCTGAAATTGCAAGAGCAACTGCATCTTTTTCTTTTTCAAGTCGCCTCTTCATTAATCCTATTCCAGGTGTCATGATATTCCCACACTGTTTTATCTAATATAGTTAATTCGCAAAATTACTCACAATATTGAATTTTCAAATTGATAGTCTTGCAATATTTCAAATACCCCATTTTAATGAATAAATAAAATGAAGCTGATTCAAAGATTATCAAATTCTTCATTAACAAAATCTAGTACATTTGTTTCATTTGTATCAATTTTAGCTGTTATTGGTCCTGTCGTAGTCGTTTCTGCAGGATTTTGGGATGCAATATCTCACCTTCAAAAAGAACCTGAATTTTTCTGGAGCACTTCTCATATCATAGTGTACACTGGTGTCTCTTTGACTTCATGTGGTGCAATCTTAGGAATTATTTTAATTCTTCAAAAATCTGTTCACGGTTCTCTTAAAACTGGAATTAAACTTGTCATTGCAGGATCTGCACTCCAAATTATTTCAGGATTTGGAGATTCGTTATCTCATGATCTTTTTGGTATTGATGGATTGGTATCTTGGTCACATCAACCACTTGAATTCGGACTAGTTCTTGCATCTTTAGGTGGACTTTTAATTTTAAAAAATAGAGAACACACCAAACTCAAAATACTCCTTCCTTTTTCAATTGTAGCTTTTTTGTTTTTTACATTATGGTTAGGATTCAATCTCGTTTTAATTTCTGGACATGTTATCCAATGTATTCCTGTTTATGAAATATTTTCATCAGGCTGTTCTATTTTGTAATTTTTAATTTTTAGATATGACATTATCATGATAATGACAGAACCTACAACTATCAATATTCCTGCAGGAATCATCTCTTGAGAATTTGTATTACCAAATTCTATCTGTACATCAATTTGATTTTTTGAGATATTTGTTATCTTGATTGTATATGTTCCATTCTTACTAAAATCAAAATATCCAACTGACATTTTTGTCTGAATTTTTTCTTCTTGAATCACATTATTTTTTGGATCTAAAATTTGTACAAATACTTCCTCTCCTACAAATTCAGGAATGAATACTTTGTAATATCCAATATCTACACCTAATAATTCTGATTTTAATTCAAAAAAGCTCGATTTTTTTAATAAAATTGAATCGTGTGCCTTTTCAGTTTCTACAGAAAGAACTGAAATCCAAATTATTCCTACAATCACCAAAACTAATCCAATTTTGAATGGTGATGTTCTCATAATATGCGTGGGAATTTTTTTACCTTATAAGATAATCTAAAAGGGCTCGGAGGGCTTCGATCCCTCGACCTAGCGGTTCGAAGCCGCTCGCACTATCCAGACTGTGCAACGAGTCCAAACAAGTAAGAATTTAACAGGCCTAAATATCTGTCTAGATACTTTGAAGATATCAAAAAAAGTATCTGGTGTAGAATATGCAATTAGAGATATTGTTCTTGCTGCAAGAAAGGTGCAACAAAAAGGAATGCAAGTTGATTACCTCAATATTGGTGATCCGGTACAATTTGGATTTCAACCACCTACTAATGTTAAACAAGCAATGATTGATGCAATAAACAGTGGAGAAAATTTCTATTCATCATCTGAAGGTCTTTTGGAATTAAGAGAGGGGATTGCAAAAAAAGAAAATGCAAAAGGACTTTCGATTGATGCAGATAATATCTTAGTTACTAACGGTGTTTCTGAAGGACTTGACATGGTAATCTCATCAATTGTTGAAGATGGAGATGAGGTATTACTACCTGGACCGTATTATCCACCATATGCGTCTTATGTGCGATTACATGGTGGTATTCCTGTAGAATTTGCAGTAGACTTGAATAATTCAACACCTGATATTGATGACATTAAATCCAAAATTACATCCAAAACTGTTGCAATTTGTTTAATCAGTCCAAACAATCCTACTGGAGTTGTATTCAATGAAAAATCACTTAAGGAATTAGTAGATGTTGCAAACCAAAACAATCTCTACATTATTTGTGATGAGATTTATGATCAAATCGTATTTGATGAAAAATTTGTGGGAATTGGAAAAGTTGCAGGAGATTCACCTGTAATTGTTCTAAATGGATTCTCCAAAGTTCATCTTATGTCTGGATGGAGAATTGGGTATATTGCATTTAATCAATCCCCACAACTTGAAGCATTACGAGAGAACTTACCAAAATTAGCTAGAGTAAGAATTGCAACTAGTCTTCCTGTACAACATGCAGCATTAGAATCACTACGTGGACCTCAAGATTATATCAGTAATTTTGTATCTGAAATCAAAAAACGTCGTGATTTGGTTGTAAAGAGATTAAACGAAATGCCTGGACTTTCTTGTCCTACCCCTAAAGGGGCATTTTATGCATTTCCAAAAATTGAAGATAATAGATTTGGAACAGATAAAGAATTTGTAACAAAACTATTGGAATCAAAAGGTGTTCTTACTGTTCATGGTTCAGGATTTGGAGAAAAATATGGTAGTGGACATTTCAGACTTGTTTATCTTCCTAGTTTAGAAGTGTTGGATTCCGCAATGAACAAAATTGAAGAATTTGTTTCTTAATAATTCCATACAGAGTATTTTTCAGGAATAACTTCTATAATACAATCAGTATCTTTTAGTAATTCTTTTGCAGATTTATTTTCTAATGTTTTAAAATATTGCAAGAGAATTTTTTTTGCAATTGTTTTTACTTTTACTTTCTCTAAAATTAAATTGGCTTTCCCTTGTCCCATTACACCATAAATATTTGGAGCGTTAATTCCAACATCTACACAAAAAGAGACTTTGTTATTTTTTTTTACATTTTTTGCCTTTTGTGTCTTAGAGTTTGTACCTATGTAGATTTTTTTACTTGCATATCTATACCAAACAGGAACAATATGAGGTGTTTTATTTTTACCAATTGTTGCTAATCGTAAAACTTTTTGTGATTTCAAAAATTCATCTTTTTGGTTCATGTTTTCTAAACCCTAATACTATCATAAAAATACCAAAGCCCAACATTGCCACTGAAACTTTCTCATTGGTAATTTCACCATTAAATAAAAATTCTTCAACAAATTCTGTTCCCCAAATAATTAACTGTCTTACTAGCACAATCATGCCCATCACACAAAACATTACACCCATGGCTGAAAACCAATTTCTGCCTCTCCTATAGTATTCAGAACTCATGATAGAGTAAAACTTAGACGATTTTAATTCCTGGATTTTTAATCTTGTTTCTAATCATTGCATTAAGAAGTAATGGTGTACACATTTCTGCTAGATATGATAATTCAATTGGTCCCAAGTAAATTGATCTTAGACCTTTAATCTCGTTAATCAACTCATTAACTGTTCCAACTGATTCCTTATCATCCCCACATACAAAAATATCATAATCTAATTCCAATGTTGGGTTTACTAGTTTCTTTTCAGAAATCACGTGAAATGCAGAAACTAGTTTTGATTTATCTTTCATATGGTTTGAAACTAGTTTGTATGAAAATGGTTTGTTATCTTTAATTGAAACACATTCAAATCCAACATCTGTTTTTGTCATTGGAACAATTGGAGAGACAACAACACAACTATCTTTGATTTCAGATAATATTGCTGAACATGTAGAATCAATATTTTCATATGGAATTGATAAAATTAACACATCACTTTCTTTTGCAACTGAAACATTGTCATTTCCAGAAATGTTTCCATTAATTTCTCCAAATGCTTCTTTTGCAAGATTTGTATATTCTGTAGCTGATTCTGATGCTCTTGTAGCATCTCTAGAACCAATAATGACATTGTGATTTTGTGACCATCTAAGAGCGAAACCTTTTCCCATTCCACCAGTTCCACCAATAATTCCGACTTTCATGATTAACCCCCAGACAATGTTATTATTATCTTTATTTGAATTTCAGACCAAGTTGGGGCAAGTAATTTTTCTAAGACATGGTCAAGCAAAAAATAATACTGATAGAATTCTGGCAGGTAGAACAGAAGGTGTCCCATTAACTGAAACTGGAATTAAACAAGTACAACATACTGCTGAATTATTAGAACACATGAATATCTCTGCAATCTATTCTAGTCCAATTCAGCGAGCAAAACATACTGCAGAAATTGTAGGCCAACATAATTCAGTTGATGTAACAATTGATGAACGTCTAATTGAACTTGATATGGGAAAATTTACTGGCATGCCATATGATAAAATTTTCAATAGTCATGGAAATGTCTTTATGAAATTTTACAATGGTGAATTAGAAATTGCGCATAATGGTGTAGAAACATTTTCTCAAGTCAAAAACAGAGTTTTAGGATTAGTTGATGATGTAATTGAAAAACATCCTGATGAAAATGTAGTTCTTGTAACTCATATGGATCCAATAAAAGCAATGCTTTCAACTATAGTCGATCTGTCTCCAGTTAATCTCTTTGAACTAATTATTGCTAATGCATCTCTAAACATATTCAGAGAAAAACAAAAAAAGTTCTCTATTTCCGGAATTAATGTAATGCATCCCTCTAGATTCGATCAAGGTTGGTAGCTAATAATCTTGAAAACCCTTAAATAGAAATCATAGGTCACGTCACTTGTTCGCTATGAAGGGAATTATTGCACTATTCTTAGTTTTGGCAGTTTTGGTGATAATTCCAGCTGTTGACATGGCATTTGCTGCAGGTGATGAGCCTGGAGAGTATCTTGATCGTAGAGTAATAATTTGGAATTTATTTTTTAGAATGATGACTATTGCATTTGTTGTTGGTGCTGTAGTATCTGGTACAATTATTTGGCAAGTTTGGAGATTTAGAGAATCACATCCAAAAGCAAAACCAACACCATATGAGGGAACGGACTGGTAAAATTGAGTGGACATTCTAACTGGCCTGAATGGATCTATGTAGCTGTTGTAATTGCATTGATGTGTTGGGTTGGTGCAGAAGCTTGGCAAGCAGAAAGACTTGTTGAACATGTTCCTGCAGATGCGAAAATAATCAAAGTGACTGGTCAACAATGGTTCTGGACTTTTGAACATGAAGATGGAACTAAAGAAATTGGTGAGTTACATGTTGAATCAGGTAAAGCTTACAAATTTGAAATTCATTCAAAAGATGTAATTCATGCATTTAACATTCACGATTATGTTGTATTGATGGATGCAGTTCCTGGTAGAGTTAATACTGTATGGTTTGCTCCAGTAGAGGTTGGAGAACATGATATTCAATGCAGAGAATATTGTGGATTAATTCATTATAACATGAGAGGAACTTTAATTGTGGAGGAACCAGCACATTGACATTCTTGAAAACGCTTTTATCACAAATTAAAATCGAGGAGATTAACTAATGGTTCTAGAATTATCCAAGCCACGTCCAATTTGGCAAATTATGTTTTCGACACATCACACTGATGTCGGTCTACTTTACTTAATCACATCAATAGCATTCCTATTCTTAGGTGGCGCATTAGCTCTTGTCATTAGAGCAGAACTATTCTTACCAGGCGCACAAATTATTGGTGATGCAATGACCTTTAACAGAATCTTTACAGTTCACGGTACAACATTAATTTTCTTGTTTATCTTGCCATTTGCATCATCTGTTGGTAACTACTTTGTTCCACTTATGATTAGATACAAAGATATGGCATATCCTAAACTTAATGCAATTGCATTTTGGATGATTCCACCTGGTGGCGCACTCATTTGGTTAGGCTTTGCTGATTTCTCATGGTATGCAAACCCTCCATATTCAATTATCAGTGCTCCAGGTCCAGCTGCTGACATGTGGATATTTGGATTAAAGCTTCTAGGTATTTCATCCGTTCTAGGCGCAATCAATTTCGTTGTTACAATTCTCAAATGTAAACATCCAGACATGTCAATTGGACAAGTCCCATTATTGGCTTGGTCATTTCTATCATCTTCATTAATTATTTTAGTTGCAATTCCAACGTTTGCAGCAGCATTGTTGATGCTTCTTACTGACAGATTAGGTGTTAGTGGATTCTTTAACCCTGCAATGGGAGGAGATCCAATTGCATATGCACACTTGTTCTGGTTTACTTTCCATCCTGAAGTGTATGTATTGGTAATTCCAGCAATTGGTATGATGTATGAAATCATTCCAAGATTTTCAAGAAAACCAATTCACAGTTATAATTCTGGTATCTTTGCATTTGTATTATTATCAATTGTCGGTTTTTCATCATGGGCACACCACATGTATGCAACCGGAATGTCATTTACAGAAAAAACAGTCTTTATGGTAGGAACACTTGCAGCAGTTCCAGCATCTGCTTTACACGTTTTCAACTTTGTTGCAACTATGTGGAATGGTAGAATCAAATTCTCAACTCCTATGATGTGGGCAGTTGGAGGAATTGCATTATTCTTCTCTGCAGGTGCAGGTGGTGTAGCAAATGCTGCAATGCCATTAGATTTCCAAACACACGACTCTTACTGGGTTGTAGGTCACTTCCACCTATTTGTAATGGGAACTATTGCATTTGGCTCATTTGGATTCCTATACTACATGTATCCATATGTTACAGGACGAATGTACAATGAAACATGGGGTAAGGTACACTTTGCAATGTCATTCTTTGGAACTGTTTTAGTATTCTTTACACAACACGTACTTGGCTTGTATGGAATGCCAAGAAGAGTTTTCGATTATCCTCCAATCCCAGAATGGATTGCCATGAACCAAATTGCAACAATAGGTGCAATGATTATTGGTATCAGTATGGTAATCTTCCTTGTAAACATTATCTACAGTGCAGGTAAAGGCAAACTAGCAGATACTGATGACCCATTTGGTGTGGGCGGAAAGTATTACTACCCATTTGAGGCAAAGAATCCATCACATTAGGAGAAATATGAAATGAGTCACGATAATTCCCAAATTTACAGAACCACTTCGGCAAGAACTGGAAAAATGCTGGTAATAATGCTAGGCATTTGTCTTGTTGGTGGAATTATCTTCTTTTCAATGTGGGATTATTGGATTTCATCCCCACCACCTGTTGTAGCAATGATGGCTGGAGGAGATGATCATGCTGGACCTGCAGTTCAAACAGGTGATACTATTTCAAAAGATCTTAATTTTATTGAATCTTCGGACTTTAGGACTTTAGCGTTTAATGCGTTACCCGGTGAGAGTGATAACAACCCAACAATTAGCATGAGTGTTGGAGACAAAGTTGTCTTTAATGTTGATAATGCTGGAAGATCATTCCACTCCTTTGGTGTTACACAAGATGATGAAGGCTTTGCTGGACTAATTCCAGGAAGTGAAATTGGTACTGCATCAAATCCATTAAAACCAGGAGAGGCTGGAGTTTCTGAATTTATTGCAGGTGAAGAAGGCATATTTTACTATATTTGTACAGTTCCAGGTCATAGAGAGCAAGGAATGGTTGGTCAAATTATTGTAGGTGATGTTGCAGTTCCAGAAGCAGCACCAGCACCAGTAGTTGAAGCAGCACCAGCACCAGTAGTTGAAACAGCCCCTATAGCAGACTCCACTCCTGTTGATTATGCTGGCATAATATCACTTCCACAAGGTTCTGGAGTTCCTGGATGTGACGAAACAAATGAATGCTATATCCCATTTAATGTCTCAGTTTCAGCAGGTGAAGAAATTACTTGGTCAAATGATGACTCCGCAGCTCATACTGTAACTAGTGGAACTCCTTCAGGCGGTCCTGATGGAAACTTTGATAGTAGTCTGTTTATGGCTGGAGGAACATATTCTGTAACCCTTGACACTGCAGGAGAATATCCATATTTCTGTATGGTTCATCCTTGGATGATTGGTAACATCACAGTAAACTAGAATCGAGAAATTTTGGCTTTACAATATCTTGCATTAGGTACAATGATTGTTTTGTATTCTCTAATGTTTCTTGGAGGATATGTTTCAGCTGCAGGTCTTGGTTTAACTTGTCCTGATTGGCCTTTATGTCCTGATGGATTTATGCCGTCAGAAGAATTTCTTATTGAATGGACTCATAGACTAGTTGCAGCAACTACTGGTGCATTAGTAATTGCAACTATGGTTGCAAGTATAATTAACAAAAATGCTGATTTGAAAATTAAAGTAACAAGTTCGCTTGCGACAGTTTTTGTCATTACTCAAATCGTACTTGGTGCCATGGTTATTGACTTGAAATTACATGCAGTACTAGTTGCAATTCATTTGGGAATTGGAATATTGTTGTTTGCAATGGTTCTGTTAACTACATTGTTTGCATTTAGAGTATGTAAAATTTCAAAGAAACCCTAAATTTTAGATTTTTTAAAAATTTTTGGCACATATATGTACATTATAACCCCTGCAAGACTTAGTCCCCCTACAATAATTGCTGCAAAGAAAATATATCCAAATGGACTTTGTGTTCCCATGTTAAATGTAAAGGTGTGAACTTCTTGATCCTCAACCATATTGTACAAATCAATTAATACAATATGATTCCCTTGAGTTCTCCAAACATAATCAAAATCCCAATGAGATCCTTCTATCGTTGTTGGAGGGATCGCATCTACTTGCTGACCATTATACTGAACTCTAATTCCCATTGTAAATTTGTCAACTTCTTCATAATCAAATCCTTCAGTTACCCTAATTCTAAATTGAGATGGTTCATTAATTTGTGGAAATTCTGGAGTTGTAGCTACTTGAACTCTATAACCAGCCTCAAATTTCTCAGAAGAATTAAACATTGAATGAGCATATGCATCACTAAACATTACAGATGAAAATATCAAAACAGAAAGTAACAAAACTGATCGCATTTGATTCATTTTAGATTATCAATACACTCGATAAATATATTGTAAATCAATTCCTTTCGGGAAATCTTCAAAACCTTTAAATTCTTATCGGCAAAACTTGATTCGATGACTCTCGTCTCAAAATCAATAGAAATCAAAACACCTGTAGACAATGTCTTTACATATTTTGCAAGACCAGAACATGTTTCTGATCAAATCAAAAATGACATTGTAGGAATGACTGTAATTCCTATGGATATCAAAGAAGGCATGGGTGTGGGTACAACATTTAGAATCATCGGCGACTTTAGCGGTAAACGTTTAGAGTGGGATTGTGAAACAATCGATTTTGTCAGAAATGAGAAAATTGTTGCAAAACAAATCAAAGGTCCATTCAAGAGATGGCAAATTACCAATGAATTTCAATCATTAGGTGATACTCTTACTAAAGTAACCATGTCAGTAGATTATGAAATGCCATTTGGTCCTCTAGGAGCAATTATGGATAAAGCAAAATTTGCAAAATCTGCTGAAAGTGGAATGGAAACTGCACTTTACAACGTTAGAGGTTTACTTGAAGGGAATGGTTCAATTCCTGTATACATCACATTAGATGCATACCAAAAACTTCTTGTCGAAAAGAAAAAAATGAATGATGTTCCAGTTTCAACTGCATTGACTGCAATCATTGAAAAATACAATGAAATTGAAGCAAAAGCATAAAACTAAATTTTCTTTATTTTCCAATCTTAAGATTAATAACAACTCTAGGCATATTCTTTTTGGTGGGTCTATGGCGCAGCCAGGTAGCGCACCGGACTCTTAATCCGGTTGTCAAGGGTCCGAATCCCTTTAGACCCGTTTTTAATTTTCAATAAGATTTCTTCTTTTGTCTGAATAAATTAATTGAAATCACAGTTTTTTTAATAACGTAAATCTAGCTTTGTCTGGTTCTATATCTTCATGCATGTCAATATCGCTGACAATTTTAAGTTCATAATTCTTCCATCTGTTTAACATATTACGAAACTTGTGATTTTCATCAATTTGTGTTTCATCTTTATTGAATTTTTCACAATTCATGATGTATTTCCCTGCAACTCTATACATCTCTGCAACTCCTTTTTCTAAAGTTTCATCATCTAGATAATTCAATAATTGATGTGTAAAAACAAAGTCTATTGATGAATCTTCAAACGGCAAATTTGTAATATCACCTATCTTAAAATTTGCAATAGGTAGTTTTTGTCTGGCAATTTCAAGTGCTTTTTCATTTAAATCAATTCCATGAATTTCAAATGTATCTGGAAATAATCTTAAATCTATTCCAGTACCACAACCAATCTCTAAAACACTGATGCATTTCAAGGATGTTGATAAGTCTCTTGTATACTTGGCAAATTCTTCATTATATCGTGATTCATTTTCTTCTGCGTATTTGTCCCAAAATTCTTTTTTGTAATTCATGATTTTTTCCAAATGTTACTCTATTTGATATTATTTGTTTAGTGTTGACATTTGCATGGAATAAGATTTGTATCAAATGTACAATCGTGAGGTCCTTCACTTTTACCTTGAGTTGGAATCTCTTTCATACAATCTTCGTGACGCCCTTTTCTACAAAACCAACAAATCTCTTGAGTTTCTCCAGGCGCACATGAATCCATACTATCTAACCATTTTTGTGGGTAAAAAACTTCGCTGAAATCAGATAAATGTTAACCATGGTAAAAATCTCTCATCTTTTCCCATTACTACATCTGTAAATGATTTTTGTAAGGCTTTTGTAATGGACCCCATTTTTCCATTTCCAATTTTCACTTTGTCAATTTGTGTAACTGATTTTACTTCAGCTGCAGTTCCTGTCATAAAAATCTCATCAGCTGTGTAAAGATCATCTCTTTCCAAATCTCTTTCAATTACAAATCCTCCATTTTCTTCAATGATTTGTATAACTGCATCTCTTGTAATTCCTTCCAACCCTCCTGCTGAAAGTGGTGGGGTTTGAATAATATCGTCTTTAATAATAAAGATATTTTCTGCACTTCCTTCTGCAACTTTTCCTTGAGAATTTAACATAATTGCTTCATCAAATCCATTTTCTAATGCTTCCATTCTTGCTAATGCTGCATTTGCATAGTTTGATGCAGCTTTTGCTTGCATTGGTTGAGATCTTGAATCAATTTTTATCCAACTTGAAACTTTACATTTTGCACCCGAAAACTTTCCTGCTTTTGATTCTCCCATCTTCCATTCCCAACATGCAACTGAAACATCTACTTTGTTTTGTGTAGGAGTTAGTCCCATTGTTCCATAACCATAATATGCTAATGGTCTAATGTAACACTCTTTGAGTTTACTGGTTCTTACAGTTTCTAAAATTGCATCTGAAATTATTTTTTTTGAGAATTGCATTTTCATAGAGTATAATTTTGCAGATTTGAAGAATCTATTCACATGTTCTGGCAGTCTAAATACTGCAGATCCATTTGGTGTATCATAGCACCTAATTCCCTCAAAAATTGATGTTGAATAATGTAATGCATGAGTGAGAACATGGACTTTGGCATCTTTGAATGGCACTAATTTTCCATTCATCCATATTTTTCCAACCTCTTTCATAGGAGAGGGAAAAAACTCTACCCATTTAAAGAATTATTTTTTAATATAATCTGTAAACTACATATCCCATTATTTCCAAATAATATTATGGAATGGACAATGGGTTTTGCAGGAATTATTTTTCTCATTATTGGTCTTGTCGGTCAAGCATTTGAGATGAGAAAAATTCGTTTAGCCACAACTACTGATAATGAGTTAGCCTCACCCAATATTTTTCTGAATAAAAATAATTTCAAGTGGTATGCTATTTTGGGAATTGGAATTATTCTTTGGTATGTTGCTGAGCGTGTTTGATAATTTCTAAATAGATCACCTCTATATACTAGAAAAATACAGTATTACTATCGCGTGTTTTGGGTAACGCCGGACTGAATCTAGATAATGGTCCAAGAATAAACCCTGAATGGCGGTACAGGTGTAAAAGCCCGTAACGCCTCAATTTTCATTTAATAAAATTAATTTTTGATACTTCTTGATGTATTGCAATTATTGCTTTTCTAATGTTATTTTCTGTATCTTCTACTACAATAATAATTCGTGAAGTCTCTTCTTGTGCATCCATGTTTAGAATATTTAATCCAGATTCTCCAATTCTTGCACTAGTTCTTGATACAACTTGTTGTACTCTCCACATTTCATCTCCAATTAACGTAATGACTCCTCTATTGTATGTAATTGTAGCAAGTGAATCAAATCCTAAAAGATATTTTTCATTTCTCTTTACATATTCGCCATCAAGAAACAAAATTCTTGAAAATTCTATTCCATCTTTTGTAAATGGGGATAAAATAATAAATTCGCTATATCGTTTGTCTTTTTCTAACGATGTTAGTAATTTTTGAACATTAGATGTTTCAATTCTAAAAATTGCACAATTTTCTTTTCCTGTAACAATTTTAATCGGATGTCCTTTTTGTTTATCTAATATTCTTTTAATTGTTGTAACTTTCTCTGGATTTTTCAAATTTGTAATTGTAATTGGCATATCTACTCCGTTTTCAACAATTTCTTTAATTGCAATAGGATCTAAAATTTTCATCCCAAACATTCCAGCTAGTCTAGCTTCATTGTATGATAATTGTTCTACTTCACTTAATCCTAAATCGACAATCTTTGGATCTGCCGATACCACTGCACTATCTTTTTCAAAGTCAACTCTAGTTTCATATTTTTTGTGAAACAAGATTGCTAGATCAGCAGCTGTTCTATCTGAACCTCCTCGTTCATATGTAGTTGTAACATTTTCTGTGGTCTTTCCAATAAAACCACCAATTGTTACTACTTCATTACTACTAACCAATTCTTCTGTTTTCTGCATTTTTGATCTTGATTCTGATGTGAGAAAATTAGTTGATTCTATGTTGTCATCTGTAATTATTGGCCAATCATCGAAACTTACAGCATCTGCCTTTATCCCATTACTTCTAAGGATATGGTTCATCACATGAGAAATTAGAATTTCTCCAGAAAATGCAAGTGCTCTTGAACGTACTTCATCTGCAAATTCTTTTTTCTCTAATGCTTCATCAAGGGCTTTTTGTGCCATTTGTAGATGTAAATTAATAGAATTTGTACAATCTTCTTTGTTTTCTGAATTGACTAATTCTAGAATTTTTTGATAGGTTGATTTTACAATATCTAAATTTGGAACAATTCCATTCTCTGCATTTTTTCCTTGCTCTAAAACTACATCAGTTAATGAGCGTTTTTTGTCATTATGCATAGTTAGAGGAGCTGAAAAAACTGCAATTAGTTTGGAATCTTTTTTTAAACTGACTATTCGTTCAATAATTTCTGGAATGGATGCACCATCCGGACCTAATGCACTTCCTCCAAATTTTGCAACAATTAGATTAGTCATGGTATTTTGTTAGTGTTTAATGGTTCTCTATTAAGCATTTGATTAGTTTGTGATTAATTTTTTAATTATTTCTGATGCATTCCTTGCGCCATCTGTATCTGTTTGACTTCGTTTTTCTTCCATCTTTTCTAAAATCAATTCTTTCAATCTTTTGATATCATTAAAGACAAATCCTTGTTTGCTTGCATTATCTTCTTGTTCAAAATGCCCTTTAATTGGAATGAAAATGGCTGGTGTTCCATACGCATTAGCTTCATCAATTGTTGATTTTCCAGCCATGGAAATTACCAAATCTGCCGCAAAAATTAATTCATGTAAATTATTTACAAATCCCAAATTTTTCACATTTTCAAATTTTTTACTAATTGCAGGACCTGATACTAGAATTGTTTCTATGTCTTGGTTAATTGTCGAAATAGATTTTAATGATTCTTCAATTAAAAATAATCCTGCATTTGTACCTCCAATAGATATTAGAATAGTTTTTTTTGTAAATGAAAATTTTTCACGAAGTTTTTTCCTTGATTCATTTATCTGTCTAACAATTGGTCCTACTCTTTTGATGTTATCTTGGTTTTTTCCATTTTCAGGAATTACAACAACATCACATTTTTCTATAATTTCCTGCATTGATTTATTCATTTTTTTTTCAATAATTGACATTATACCTTTTGTAAACCTTGTTTCCAACACATCTGTGATTAAAACTGAAGGAATTTTCATTTCTTGTGCAACAGATAATGATGCAAAATCTTCATCACTGATTACCAAATTTGGATTATCTGCATTTAGAATTATCTGTGAAATATTTTTACATTCTTTATAATATTTATAATAATTCCATAACCACTTTGCTGAATTTTGCAATGTACCATTTTTGATTTCAAATGAAGGCGGATTATATTTGTCTGAAACTGAAAAATCTAAATTTTTTAGAATTTTTGCAGCCCCACTACCTGTTACAAAATTTATCGAATCATTTTGAAAATAATTTGCAATTGCAATATCTCGAGTAACATGACCTAATCCAATTGGACTCGAAAAAAAATCAAAAACATTCATGGATTCTATTATTTTTAATCAAATTTCTATATTTTTTTCTGTCTCAAAGTTTAAATGGATTTCAACAAGGAAGGTTTCTGGGCTCATAGTCCAGGTCGGTTATGACGTCGCCCTTACACGGCGAAGATCCGGGGTTCAAATCCCCGTGGGCCCATTTTTTATGCTAGTTTTGTTATTTTTTTACTGTAATTGTTTTGGCATTGAGTTTATCATATTTTCTCAAAAAATTCATCGCTAGAAATTTTCATCAACAAACTTCTAATAATTCAATAATTAATGATAATTATTGGATTATGAGAAATTTTGTTCACAAATCTTAGATGTAGATCCTGAGATTAGATTTGCTACTGTATATGATGAATGGGCAACTCGTGTTGGAGGTGGTATGAGAAAAGGAATAGAAAATCTTCTTTCAGAACGTGCAGAAAATGAACTTGTTAACATTTCAATTCTTGATTGGAAGGCACGTAAAGATATGTCAAAATGGCTTGGTAAAACAAAATACACTTTAGCAGAATATGACAAAGTGAAGCGTTTTTCATTTTACCTTGGTGATGATTATTTACTTTTAGTAAGTACTGAGAAAGATACTGATACTGATTTGATAGTTGAACAAGTAATCAAATTATTTTATGAAAATCAATAATAGATAATTCTGTAAATATTATTTATCCAATCTTACAACAATTTTTACTTTGTAGTCCTCTTGCAATCCAAAAAATTGAAAAAGTTAAAACTCCTACTGAAATGAATTTCAATTCTAACCCCTGCATTGGAAATAATGATAATCCACCAACTGCTCCTAAAATTACTGCCAATGGTGCCGTACATGCAGGACAACCAGGAGTAAATACGCCAAAAATTCCTCCCATCAAAGATGTGGAGTTTGATTTAACAGAATTCATCATTTTCATTCTTTTAATTCTAAATGCTACCATTGCAAAATTAATTCCTCCCAAACCTGAAATTATTACTGTTAAACTAATTGATGTCAATATGTGCCATGGAGACAATTCTATTGCAATATCAAAATGTGTTGGTAGCATTGACATTGTCAAAAAATAATAGATTATCCCTAATCCTAATCCACTAATTATTGCAATTGAAGCATATTTTTTTGTAGATAGTACATTTGAAATTATTTGTAATTTAGTAACCAATTGAGCATATTTTGGAGTTCATCATATTTTAATCATTTTTTATTATCAAAGATTATTAGCCAAAAGTTTTTGCTACAAATATGACTCAATTCACATTTAGTGAAAAAACTATTCTTGTTCAATATGCTATTAAAAAATTTGAAAATGAAGAAATTGTTATTGAAAAACTAAAACCAATTATTCCCGAAAAAGATATTCAAAGGAATATTGATACATTAATTGGGACTCAATTAGTACGACGAATTGGATCTGACAACATTCAAAATAATGAAAGCCATGCTGAATTACCAGAACTCCCAGATAACTTGAAAACAATTATTGACATTCTATAATTTGAAAAAAATTATCAAATCATTTTGTACCAAATTTTAATTTAGAATCCTCTTAATCCTTGTGGACGCATAATCTCTGGATGCTGTTTCATCCAATCTATTTTATCCAACATATCTTGTTTATCTTGTGGAAATGTTCCTTTGATTGTATACGCGTTTGAGCCATGATTTGCTCTAAATACAATTTCTTCTTCAGTGTCTATCTGATTGATTAAACTATACAATTCATCTAATGACTCATCATCATTAATTCTGATAAATTCACCATCAAATTTCTCAAAAAACTCTTCTTTAATTCCATTTTCGAGATATAGTGTTAATGCCCCCACATATTGAGGAGAACATGCACTAATTACTTCGGCAGTCCCTTTGATGTGTTCCTTCGAATATGTTCGTCCACCTAGCCCTAAAATTATCATGCATGACATTGTATATCCTGCCTCTTTTGCCTTGTTGACAGATTTGATTATTGTTTTTGCGATAGCTCCTTTTGTCACTTTTTTTAAAACTATATCCGAACCACTTTCAATTCCCAAATAAAACATGTCTAATCCAGCCTCGTTCATTTTTTTTAATTCTTCAGATGTTTTTTTGAGAATATTCATAGGCATTGCATAACACGAAATTCTTTCTAATTTTGCAAATTTTTCTTTGATGTATTTCACAATTTTTATCATATATTCTGCATCAAGATTTAATGCATCTCCATCTGCAAGAAAAATTCTTTTTGTATCTGGTAAATAATTTGACATTGTATCAATTTCTGATTTAATTTCATTCCATGGTTTTTCAGAATATTCTTTTGATCTATACATATCACAAAAAGAGCATTCATTAAATGAACAACCTAATGTCACTTGAAAAATTAATGATCTAGCTTCTGATGGAGGTCTGTATAATGGAGCATCATAGTTTAGTGACATGAATCGTTTCAAAGAAATTTGTTTGATTGTATTTTTATAGTTTCTATTTACCCTTAAATTATCTAAATATTTAGTCTGAAAACTTTTTGTTACGCATAATCAGTACTTTTGAAGCTGAGAGTATTTTGATTAATTTTAGTTAAATGTAGTAGTAAACAAGCATGATTGATGTTACAGGAATATCTTAAACTTAACAAAAATATCCTAGTTGCTTTTGCTGCATCGATTTCCATATCTGCAATTATTGCACAATTGCTATCCGATCAGGCAAATTATCTAAACACAACATATACTACAATTGCAGATTATGTAATTTATTTTTCTGTTTTCAGTGGATTATTTTATTTTGATAACAGAAAAAAATATCGTTTAGACTCTGGTGAAACCGACACTGTAAAACTAAAACATGATCTTAAAAAATTAATTACATCTCTTGGTGTTGCAGAAATTGTTTATACTGTCATTCGTTGGATGACCCAATATTATTTCCTTACAATTAATTACGATCCATATTTTGCATCAATTATATCCCAAGGTATTTCAACAGTAATTTACATGGCAGTAGTCAATCTAAGTGTAAAACTGACGAGGTTATACAAAGATGACAGTTAGTATCTACGTTGATGGTTCTGGTGGATCTAATAGTGGTTATGGATTTTTTGTAAAGGAGACAGGAGAATCATTTTATGAAAAAAAACCTGATTTGACAAACAATCAGGCTGAATACATGGCAATTATTTCTGCATTAAAGAAATTTGTTAATTCAAATGATGATGTTATAATTTATAGTGATTCCAAAAATACTGTAAATCAACTAAATCATGAATTTGCAATAAATAATGAACGACTACGAGATTTAGCACGTGAGGCATGGAGCATAATGGGAAAATTTTCTAATCTCTTGATTCAATGGATTCCTCGAAAAGAGAATATGGCAGGAAAAATGTTGGGAAGCTAAACGCAGATCAGAAATTCCTATGAATAACTTTATTATACAAAATCCTTTGATCAATTTTACATATGGTTGAATCTATCATTCTGTCTCCAAAATCTATTGCAGTAATTGGTGCATCAGATAAGAGAGGTAGTGTAGGGGCTACCATCACTTCAAATATTATGAATGGTTTCAAAGGAACTGTTTTTCCAATTAGTCCATCAAGGGATACTGTCTTTTACAAAAAAGCATACAAAACTGTTTTAGATGTTCCAAAACCCATTGATCTTGCAGTAATTGTAATCAAAAATACATTGGTTGCTCCTGTGTTAGAAGAATGTGGAAAGAAAAAGATCAAGGGTGTCATAATAATCACAGCTGGTTTCAAAGAAGTAGATGAAGAGGGTGCAAAACGTGAACAAGAACTAAAAGATATTGCTAAAAAATACAAAATTCAGATAATTGGACCAAATTGTCTTGGTGTAATGAATCTTGATCCAAAAACAATGATGAATTCTACATTTCTTAAAGTCACTCCTAAATCTGGAAAAATTGCTCTTGTATCTCAAAGTGGAGCAATTTGTGCTGCACTTGTTGAAGATGCAAGTGCTCAAGGAATCGGTTTTTCAGCAGTAATCAGTCTTGGAAACAAAGCTGTAATGAGTGAAGTTGATATTCTAAAAATTCTTGCAAACCATAAACAAACCGAAGTTATTGTAATGTATCTTGAAGACATGGGCAATGGTCAAGAATTCCTAAAAGTTTGTAAAAATATTACTAAAAAACTCAAAAAACCTGTTCTTGTTCTAAAATCTGGACGTAGTCCTGAAGGTGCCAAGGCTGCAATGTCTCATACTGGTGCCTTAATGGGCTCCGATGAAATCTATGACGCTCTTCTAAAACAATCTGGTGCAATTAGAGTCGATACAATGGAAGAATTATTTGATTATGCAACTGCATTTTCTAAACAACCATTACCATCTACAGGTGATCTTGTAATTGTTTCAAATGCAGGAGGTCCTGCAATTATCTCCACTGATGCATGCTCTAAGATGAATATTAAGATGGCAGAAATTTCAAGTGTAAGAAAAAAAATTGATGAAGTAATTCCTCCTTGGGGAAGTTCTAGAAATCCTGTAGATATTGTTGGCGATGCTGATTTTAATCGATTCCACAATGTTTTAGATCGTGTACTTCAACATCCAAAAGTAGGCTCTGTAATTTCAATGTGTACCCCTTCTGGAACTCTTGATTATGATAAACTAGCTGAAGTTATTGTTGAAATGTCAAAGAAATACAAAAAAACAATGCTTGCAAGTTTAATGGGATTAGATGAAGGAATTACAAATAGAGAAATTTTAGCTAATGGAAATGTTCCTTTCTATACATATGCAGAAGGTGCAATTCGAACTCTTGCGGCTATGAATAGATTTTCTAAATGGGTTAAATCTCCCTCTGGAAAGATTACAAAATTTAAAGTAAACAAAACTAAAGCTCAAAAAATATTTGATCAGGTAAAAAAAGAACAAAGACCTAATCTTCTAGAAGAAGAAGGACAGGAAGTTCTAAAAGCATATGGTTTGCCCCTTCCTTCAAGTGCTCTTGCAAAAAATGAAACAGAAGCAGTAAAAATTGCAAAAAAAATTGGCTATCCTGTTGTAATGAAAATTGCATCACCACAAATTATTCACAAATCTGATGCTGGCGGAGTTAAAGTAAACTTGACAAATGACAAGGAGGTCAAAGATGCATTCAAAACAATTATCAAAAATGCAAAAAAATATGACAAAAAAGCCGAGATCAAAGGTGTTTTAATTGTTGAAATGGTCAAAGGAGGGAAAGAATTAATCATTGGTTCAAAGTTAGAACCTGGATTTGGACCCGTAATCATGCTTGGAATGGGAGGAATCTATGTAGAAGTCTTAAAGGATGTCACATTCAAGCTAGCCCCTGTTACTTCTGATGAGGCAGATGATATGATTGCATCAATAAAAACTCAAAAATTGTTACAAGGTGTTCGAGGTGAAAAACCATCTGATATTGTAAAATTATCTGAATGCATTCAAAGATTATCTCAATTAGTCACTGATTTTTCAGAAATAAAAGAATTAGACATGAATCCTGTATTGGTTATGGAAAAAGGCAAAGGATGTCGAATCTTGGATGTACGAATTGGCCTCTGATCGAAACTCATTCCTATAATCATATTTAGAATATTTATACAACATCAAAATCATCATCATTACATGGCTAATGTGTTAAAGACAATTAGAACTGGTGATGATTATATTGAAAGTCTTAGGGGCAGAGATCTCAAAATTTACCTCTTTGGTGAGCTTGTAAAAGAACCTGTAGATCATCCTATCATTAGACCATCAATTAATGCTGTTGCAGAAACTTATGATCTTGCTGTACGTGAAGAATCTCTTGCTTCTACCGAATCATCAATTTCTGGACTTAAAGTTAATCGATTTTTACATATTGCCGAAAGCGCAGAAGATTTAGTTTTACAAAATAAAATGCAAAGAAAATTAGGACAAAATACTGGAACGTGTTTCCAAAGATGTGTTGGAATGGATGCAATGAATGCTTTACATTCTGCTACGTTTGAAATTGATGAAAAACATGGTACTGATTATCATAAAAGATTTTTAGAATTTGTTAAAATGGTTCAAAAAGAAAATCTTGTAATTGGTGGTGCAATGACTGATCCTAAGGGAGACAGAAGTAAAGGACCATCAGATCAAGAAGATCCTGATTTGTTTACAAGAATTGTTGAAACTGATGAAAAAGGAGTTTATGTTTCAGGTGCTAAAGCACATCAAACTGGTTGTATTAACTCCCATTGGATTCTTTTGATGCCAACAATTAGATTAACTGAAAGTGATAAAGACTGGGCAATTGTTGGTGCAATTCCAGCAGATGCAAAAGGTGTGACTTACATCTATGGTAGACAATCTTGTGATACTAGAAGTATGGAAGAAGGTGATATTGATGATGGAAATGCAAAATTTGGTGGACAAGAAGCTCTCATAATTTTAGATAAAGTGTTCATTCCATGGGATAAAGTGTTCATGAATGGAGAATATGAGTTCGCATCAATGCTTGTAGAGCGTTTTACTTGTTATCATAGACGTAGTTATGTTTGTAAAACTGGTCTTGGAGATGTGTTGATTGGAGCTGCTGCTACAATTGCAGATTACAATGGAGTTCCTAAAGTATCTCATATCAAAGACAAAATTATTGAAATGACTCATCTAAATGAAACAATCTTTGCAGCCGGTATCGCTTCATCACATCAAGGTCACAAAATGAAATCGGGTGTATTTCTTAATGATGATATGCTTGCACAAGTTTGTAAACACAATGTTACTCGATTCCCATATGAAATTAGTAGATTAGCTCAAGACATCGCTGGTGGCTTAGTAGTTACTCTTCCATCTGAAAAAGATTTTAGACACCCAGAAGCGGGACCTCTACTTAAAAAATATCTTGCAGGAAGAAAAGGTGTTGATGTTGAAAATAGAATGAGAATTTTAAGGTTAATTGAAAATATGACTCTTGGCAGAAATGCAGTTGGATATCTAACTGAATCTATGCATGGAGCTGGTTCCCCACAGGCACAAAGAATTCAGATTCAAAGACAGATGCAAGTTGGATACAAAAAGAATTTAGCAAAACATTTGGCAGGAATCACAAATGATATTGAAGAACCAAAAGAATCATCTGAGTATTTTAAACGAGTATTCAAGACTAAAGATTCTGTAATTTAGAAAACTTCAAAAATTTTATCAGTATTGTAATTAATTTTTTTAATGATTTTAAATCATAAACTGATTTATGAGAATCCTTTTTTAGTTAATTTGACTAAATTATGATACCATGTAAACAGGACGATCGAATGCTGTTTTGGCATCATGTGAACCTGTTTGCATGAAATATTAAAAATCATTCTTCTTCTTTTGATTCATCAGTTTTGAAATTTTCTGGTTCATCTTTATCATCTACAACCAAATCTGATTTTTCCACATGTTCAGAATACTCTGAATCTTTTTCAATTTTGTTTATGTCTGAAAGTTCTTTGAATGAATCTGAATTAACATCATCTGAATTAACATCATCTGAATCTTCCAAATTTTTTAATGTTGTAGATTCTTTTTTCTTTTTTGAGAATTGTTTTAAAATCATAATTCCAATAACTACTGCAATTATGATGTAATTGACAGGTGGTTTTAGCAATTGTGTGATGTATCCTACCTGTGGAAGAACATGTTTAACTTTTCCAATATACTCTTCTTCTGTGATTGGAAAGTCTGTCCCAGGAATTGATTTAGGATTTGCATCTCCTTGTGTTCTAATTGTTTTAGGATTATCATCAATAATTGATACAACTCTATGAACAATTACTCTATTATGATCTGATGGTCGATCAAATACAATAATGTCGCCTATTTCAACTTCTTCAAATGGATCATGTCCCTGAATTACCAACACATCATATACTTCTAAAACTGGAATCATACTGCCACTTGCAACTACATAAAATGGATTTTGAGTTCCAAAATATGCTTGTAAACCAATCCATATCACTAATATTGCAATAGCTACAATGATGATATCTTTGATTACTCCTTTTGAAATTGCTTTTTTTATCAATTATTTTCTCAGCCTATGATACCATTGATTAAATTTACTGGTTATTGAAGTGGGGTTCCACATTCTTCACAGAATTTAGACCCATCTTTATTCACAAATCCACAAGAACATTTTCCTGGTTGAACAGTTTCTTCAGGATTTCCTAAAAGAATGACTTCGCCAACTTTTTTGATGCTTTTCCATGGAATACTGCCTTCAGAACCATCGTCTTGAGTTATTACTAAAACCATGGATTGTGAAGAATCAATTCCTACCTGCTTTGCAATTCCTACCTTGTTTGCATTTTCGTCATACACTACCCTTCCCTCAATTGAATTAATTGAAGTAACTGGGCCTGGTTGTGTTACTGTTTCTTGTGTAGGTTGAGGTGTTGATTGAACTTGAGGTGTTGATTGAACTTGAGGTGTTGATTGAACTTGAGGTGTTGATTGAACTTGAGGTGTATTTTCTACCTGTTCAATTGATTTTGCACTTCCTACTTCTACGGCTTCCTCCTGTTTCTTGAATTCTCTATATTCTGCAATTGCTGAATTACAAGTATTACAAATGTACTGGCCTTTTTCAGCAAGCATTAAATTTTCAGCAACTTCTTCATTGGGATTCTCGAATTCAATTTTTGGAGGACCTTCAACTTCTTTTTCACAAGTATTGCAAAAATGTTTAGTAATTAATTCTGCACTTAGTCTACCAATTGGTGCTAAAAATAGATCAGGACCTCCTAAATTCCCCTTCATTTGTTGTTCATCTGAAACTCTGGCCATTATGTAACCTCCTGATCCTCTTAATTTTTTTAATCTAAGTTCTGAGCTCATGTTAAAAATTTACCAAAACGTCATTTAAGTATATGTTAAAATTTCACATGACCTAAAAAATACGGTGTAATTTCTGCTTAACGTTTTTAGGTACGTGTTATGAAACGAAACTACAATGGCAATAACTGAAATTTCTGATGCAAAAACTTGGGAAATAGATGTAATCAATTCTGAAGTTCCTGTATTTGTAGACTTTTGGGCTGAATGGTGTGGTCCATGTAGAATGGTAGGACCAGTAGTTGAAGAATTGGCAAATGATTATGATGGCAAAGTAAAATTTGTCAAGGTTAATGTTGATGAGGCTAATGAATTGGCATCAAAATACAATGTATTTAGTATTCCAACTTTGATTCTTCTTAACAAAGGCGAAATAGTTAGTCAACAAGTTGGTGCAGCATCTAAAGAATCATACCAAGGCATGATTGATAGAGCCCTAGCATAAGTTACAACATATTATTTTTCTTTTTGATAACTTTTCATTAAATTATGTTTTGTTGAGAATTAATTATTCTTCTGAATGTTCTGCTTTTAGTCCCTTGTACCTATTTCTAATGGTGACTTCTGTAACTCCTGCTGCTTCTGCAATATCTCTTTGAGTAACTGAAACTCCATTTTTTACACATGACAAATACAATGCAGATGCTGCAAGTCCCATAGGATCTTTTCCAGCTGATTCTTTACGATCTTGTGCTTCTTTGAGTACTTTGATTGCATATCTTTTTGTTTTTTCCGTAATCTTTAGTTTACTTGAAATTCTTGCAATACATTGAACAGAATCAACTACAGGCATTTTTAGTTCTAATTCGTGATGTAGTAATCTGTAACATCTAGCAATATCTTTTCGTTTAACGTTTGCTGCATCGGCAATATCCTTTAGTGTTCTAGGAGTTTCTGTATCTCTACATGCTGCATAAAGTGATGCTGCAATCATTGCAGAAATAGAACGTCCTCTTACTAGTTTTTTCTCTAATGATTTTCTGTAAATGTAAGCTGCTTTTTCTAAAACATTTGCAGAAACTGAAACTTTATCTTTTAATTTATTTAATTCACCTAGTGCTTGTCTAAGATTTCTATCTACTGGTTCATGAGCTTGACTTCTACTATCCCAAGTTCTTAGTCTTTCAATTGTACTTTTCATTGATGTTGAAAGTGGTTTACCTGAAGCATCTTTGTTTAAAGGATTGATAACCGTGGATAACCCCATGTCGTGAATTGTAAGTGATGATGGTGCCCCTGCTCTTGCTGGATTTGAACCACTATCTTTTTGGAATGATCTCCATTCTGGACCTGATTCCTGTGATTTTTCAGAAATCACAAAGCCACATTTTGAACAAAATTGTTCTCCTGTGACATCATCCATTAACAAAGAATTTTTTCCACATCTTGGACAATTGGGATTTTGATTCATGCCAGCCATTAAATCTACCTTTTACCTTCCATGTTACTTAACACGCAAGGTTATCTTATACCGTATATTTAAACCGAGTCTGCTTAAGCAAATTTTTAAAAATCTCTTAAAAAACAGCAAAAAATCCTATAGTAAAAACCAATTATTTTTGACCATGATTTTTTAACACATTCACAACGTTATAGAGGGTATATTGAGTCAGGTACATCTCGCGGTGTTAGCTGGGGGCCCAAAAGCTCACATAAACTAGTTAATGCAGGACATGGTCTCCAAAGTAAAGGAGACTGACTTTTTCTCTGGTAAAGTGATTTTGATATTTTCTCAAATTGTTTAACTGAATTTTAATTTCTCTAAAAATATCCTTTAATATGGAAAATACCAAATTTCTAGCCTCTATTTTTAGCCTAAAGTAATTAATATTCCAAAAATTGAAGCAGGATATGTCATTTGGTGAAGTAGATACACTAAACATGTTATTTGATAAACTTCAAAGTTTGTTTGATGAGTCTCAGGGATATTATGAATCATTTTTAGATACTAACAATATGTACAAAAAAGGTCAATTAAGTGACAAAGAATTCTTTCAAAAACTTGGTGATTACACAGTAGCATATTCTGCATTAGAATTTTTAGCAATCAAAGTAATTTTTGAATTAAAAAAATCAGTTGGAACAAATTCTGGAAATACACAATCTCCTGGTCTAATGCCTGGAATGGGTAATCCTGGAGGAATGCCTGGAGGAGTGCCTCCAAGAGCTGGTTCTCCACAAAATCCTATTGGTGGTGGACCCCCCGGAATTGTATCTGCTCAAGAAGCATTTGGAGAAGTTGGAACTTTACCAACACCTGATCCATATATGATGTCTCAAAGAACAGTTCAACAAAATAATGGAAATGGATGTTCTTCATGTGGTGCAGGATTAAGACCAAATGCAAAGTTTTGTACTAAGTGTGGATCTAAAGCATAAAATAAAAAATTAAAATTATTTTTTTATTGTGTTGTACCACATTCAGGACAGAATTTTGCAGAATCTGAAAGACTTGTTCCACATTCAGAACAAAACTTTCCATTGTTTTGTACTTCATTGAATGCATTTCCAACAAAAGCTGAACTTTTGACTGCTCCTGATGGCTCATATTTATCATCATCAATTAATACTGGTTGAAAATCTTGTTCTGTCAAAAATGTCATCATTCTTGGAATACCTTCTCCATCATTTTTGGGATCTGGTACTGAATCCCCTAACCAAAATGCAAATCTCATTAGAGTTAACTCTGGAGTTGAAAACGCAAGGGTGTGTTTTGACATGTATTCTTGAGCCGCCTTTTTTCCATCAAAAACTTCCATAACCAGCATATTTCTCATTAATGTATAATAGTTTCTAGATTGTAATTATTCCAAATATTCCAACCAAATTAATCTATTAAATTATTAGATATGCAAATTTCTAAAATTTTATTTAAAAATGGTGGACCGGGAGGGAATCGAACCCTCGACATCCTCGTTGCGAACGAGACATTATACCCCTAAACCACCGGCCCTCTAGTACCATCTTTTAGTTGCGTTTTTATTTTTTCTCTAAAACTTTCGTGATTTACATTACTACTGGAATTTCTCGTGATGACATTCCACCATATCCTGGATCAATCTTTTGTTTTGGATTTAATGAAGTATCATGATGACATGCTTTGTTACATACAGGGCAAAATTTTCTATCAAGAACAATACACTGACAAATATGGTTTTTTACGTATGCTTGAGCAGCTTGATTCCATTCACCTGTTCCATTACAATACACGCACACATTTGATGAGTTTGAACCGACTCCTTTGCAAAAATCACACACATTATCTGTCATTTTTATGCTATACTTCGGTCTTAGAATCAATATAATTGAAGAGATTACCCTCTCTTGACAATATGACTAGACTTGACATCAACATTCCCATTTTACAGCCAATTCATTTCCCAATGATTTTTTCGAATACCTAATTTTTTTTAAATTGTAATACAAATAAGATAATTTTATACATTTGTTAGTATAATACATGAAAATTTAAATAAATATTAAGAATTTTCTAATATTAATTTAAATTCTATTTATTCCTAATAATTATGGCGAGGAAACTATCCTACCTGCTGAAAATCGGAGAGAATTCTCTGAAGAAGTGGATAGATAGAAAAAGGAAAATATGAAAAAGATGGAAACATCTAAAATTCATAAATCATTTTCCCTAAATCCTCGTTAATTGATAATTTTTCTTAAAGCATAATAGACTACAAGAACTAAAATTTTCAAATGACTTATGATTCTGTAATTATTGATTCACACATTATACTTCCACAAGGAATGGTTGATAAAAATCTCATAATTGATGAAGGAAGAATTGTAGGATTAACAAATGATATTCCTGCATGTGATCACAAAATTAATGGAAATGGATTGATTTGTATTCCTGGGCCGATTGATACACATGTTCATTATGGCGTGTATTCTCCAATTAATGAAGCTGCAAAAACTGAATCTCATGCAGCTGCAATTGGTGGAATTACAACTATGATGAGAATGCTCCGATTAGAAGATTCTTTTTCAAATTCATTACAAGCTCAGCTTGATTCAGCATCCCAAAATCATTATGTGGATTATGCAATACATGCATCTATTTTTAATGCACAACAAATCAATGAGATGAATTTTTGTGTCAAGAAAGGAATTACATCTTTTAAAATTTACATGAATCTTGGCGGAGAAATTGGACATGTATACATGGACATGCCACCAAATTCCACTCAACTATCTCCTGCAAAAGTTGAGGTAACTGATGAAATAATTGAACAAACAGTAAAGAATGCAGCTTCTCTTGGTTGTCCTGTATTAGTTCATGCAGAAGATTATGAATCATGTGGATGTGGAATTAAAACTGCAAAAGAAAAAAAACAAGATGGATTATCTGCATGGTCTGAAAGTCGTTCCCCTGAATTTGAGGCAAAAGCAATTAAAACTGTATCAAAATTTGGACGAGATTATGATTGTGAAATTTATTTTGTACACATTGGTTCAGAAAAAGCATTATTGCAAATTGAAGAAGAAAAAAAACTTGGAACTAAAATTTTTGTAGAAACATGTCCTCATTATCTTACATTATCTTATGAAAAACAAAATGGGTATCTTGCTAAAGTAATGCCTCCAATTAGAACAGAAAATGATCGAAAAGCTATTTGGAATGCATTATCGGGAAACCAAATTGATTCTATAGGAACTGATCATGTTGCAAATCAGATAAAACTCAAATTAGATGGAGATGACGTTTGGAGTGCATTAGCAGGATTTCCTGGAATTGGAACTGTTTTACCAATATTGCTCAATGACGGTGTTAATCAAAATCGAATAACATTGGAACAATTTGTACGATTTACTAGTACAAATGCTGCTAAAATTTTTGGAATGTATCCTCAAAAAGGAACTTTGGAAAAAAATTCAGATGCCGATATTACTATGATTGATTTGAAAAAAGAGAAAAAAGTAACATCTGATCTGTTTGGAGGATTTTCTGATTATATTGTTTATGAGGGAAGAAATCTAAAAGGTTGGCCTGTCAAAACAATTGTTAGAGGAGAAGTGATTGCAGATGACTTTGAAGTTATTGGTAAATTAGGTTATGGTAGATTAGTTGAAAGAAAAATAAAATCTAGTTAAATAATATCAAATTTTCCATTTGCTTTTGCTCTGTAAATCACATCTGGTTTTTTAAGAAATATTCCTGATTCTAAAACTCCTACAGTGCCTTTGATTTTTTGAGTCAATACTTTGGGATTTTTAATGGTTCCAAAATCACAATCTAGAATTATGTTCCCATTTTCTGTAAAAAATGGGTATCCTCTATCTAGGGAGCGTAATTGTGCTGTACCTCCTAATTTTTTAATAGATTGAATTACAGAATTTCTTGCAAGTGGATGAACCTCTACTGGAACTGTTCTTGTAAAATTTTTCACAAATTTTGTTTTGTCTGCCATAACAACTACTTTTTTTGCAAGACTAAACAAAATATTTTCTCGTAATAATGCTCCTCCTCCTCCTTTGATTACATATTTCTGAGAATCAATTTGATCTGCACCATCAAATACCACATCTAAATAATCAACTTGATCAGCTTCTACTAATGGAATTTCTAATTTCTCTGCAATGAGTTTAATTTGTAAAGATGTTGGAACACCTTTAATTTTATAATTTTTTACTTTGATTAATTTAGCAAGTGATTTTACTAATGCCGTTGCAGCTCTACCACTACCTAATCCAATTATGTAGTCATCCTTGACAAATCTTAACGCATTATTTGATAATGCCTTAATGGCATCATCGTAGGACAATTATTCTACCTCTGCCTGATCTAACTTTGATAAAACTTTCATGATATTTCCTTTGATTTTATCCAAGTCATCATCAAAGTCATCATCTTGTGGAATTGATTTAGTTTCAGGCTCTGGAAGTGCTTTATGTTCTGTAATTTTTGCAACTTCTTTATCTATGTCCGTCTTGGTTTCAGTTTTTGATACTGATTTTGGAGTAGATTCTTGAATGATTTCTATTTTATCTTCAATTTTGGGTTTTGAAGAAACAACTTCTTTCACTATTTGCTCTTTAGGTTTGACTAATTCTGTTTGAATTATTTTTGGTTGTGGAATTGAAGAAACAACTTTTTCTTCTTTTCCAAATAATGGGAATTTTGGTTCTTTTCTTGAAAAATTAGTTAATGTTGTTAATTCAAATGATTGTCTTGATTTGGTAGCTGGAATTTCTATTGGTTCAATTTTTACATCTTTTGATTTTTCAAAATTGAATGTACCTTTGACTGATTTTGAAATTTTTTGTTTGGTCTCTTCTTTAATTTCAGGTGTTTGGGTTTTTGTACTAGGCATTTTTGATGACAATTCATATAATCTATCATCAAGTTTTGATAATTTTTGATCCATTAATGTAATCAAACCATCTCCAACTGGGCCCAAGTCTGGATGCTTACTTGCTTGTTCTAACTTTTCTAATTTAGCTAAAATTATTCCTAATTGATGTTGATATTTTAATAATAATTTGTCTTTTTGAATTCCAGAAAATTCAGAATCTGTTTGATATAATCTTGAGATTGTTTTAGTGAGGATATCTTTTTCAATTTTTAGAGAATTAATTTGACTTTTTATGTGTGAACTTGCACTCAGACTTAGTAACTGATTTTTATCTCTAGGCATTTTACGTACAGCCGCTGCTGTTGCTACACCAGCTAATGAACTAAGAATTAAAACAATTTCTTGCATCTATGTATACCATTTAATCCAGGAATACTTTCTGCGTTTAGCCTCTGGAAATCCACAACTTGCACATTGGTGGTGACGCTTGTGAAGTGAGTTTTTACCACATCTTCGACATCTAATGTGTACTTTTTTCTTTGTAAAACCACCCATAGAAGTTGTGCCTTTTACCATTCAGAATCACCTATTTTTGTGCTGGTGGAGGAGATATCATAACTACATTGTCTCCTCTTACTACAATGGTTCCTAGACTTTTAGAATCGCCTTCAACAGGAATTTCCTCTGAAGAATCGAGTAGCAGGTTCATGTGTTGGTCGAAGCCAAGAAGAGTACCTCTAATTGTCTTACTTCCTTTGAGTTTTATCAGAACAACTCGACTGATACTCTCATCCAATACTTTTACTGCCATATCAAGGGACATCTTTTACACTCATTAGATTTGATATCGAGGGATTATATTAAAATTTCACTAGTGTAACTATGATATACGCTCAGTAAGACAAGTTTGACACTTTTTACCTAAATTTTTGACAATTTCGGCTAAAATTTGCTGTCCATCCCTCTTTGTAGCTTTTGTAGGATCGCCCCAAATCCCATTTTTCGTAGCTTTTGGGAATGATTTATTTGCTAATTTAGCAATTTTTTTGATTTCTTGCGGGGTCATATTGTCTGTAATGAGACCTTTCTTTGCTGATTTCATTTTGATGTTTTTTGAGATCGCCATCATCAATGATGTTTCTACAAATCCTGCATGATCAAAATCTCTTTCCATAAAATGCCAATAAGAAAATGGAAAAACTTTGAGTTTATTTTTTAGCAATTTTTTTAATTTTACATCAATACTGTTTATTGATTTTTGATTTCCATGATGTCCATTAATTATGAAAATTGTTTTGATATTATTATCTAATAATGATGTACACAAATCCATTAAAATAATTTGTAATGTTGATTTTTTAATACTCAAATTGAAAAATGGTTTGTGTTCAAATGATACACCAAAAGAAATTGTTGGAAGTAAAAGATATCCATTCTTTTCAGATATTTTTTTTGCAACTTCACTTACTATGTCTGAATCTGTTGACAATGGTAAATGAGCACCGTGTTGTTCAATTGAACCAATTGGAATTATTGCAACTTGTTTTTTATTTTTTATTAATTTTCTAAGTTTTGGATCAAATTGAGTTTTAATTTCTACCATTTAATTCACTTTGATTTAATGTGAACTTTTCTCCAACGTACATCAAGTTTATTTTCTAAATGCATCTTTGTGGCTTTAAGTAGAGTTTCAGCCTCTAATCTTTGGCCCTTTGTTTTAATTTCCTCTAATGTATCATTTGGATCAACTTTGAAAGAGTCTTGAAAAATTATTGGCCCTTGATCTAAATTCTCTGTTACATAATGTGATGTAACACCAACAATCTTTGTACCTCTTTCAAAAGCTTGAGCATATGCTAATGCACCTGGGAACGCTGGTAGTAATGATGGATGAATAT
>Ga0206686_1000028_pt1 | contig 43971 bp, 79 predicted proteins | sample M250012015metaG_FD_155447 | JGI IMG/M metagenome (GOLD analysis project Ga0206686, IMG submission 155447) | Ammonia-oxidizing marine archaeal communities from Monterey Bay, California, United States - M2 500m 12015 | ecosystem: Environmental > Aquatic > Marine > Intertidal zone | place: USA... | reverse complement strand
ACACATAGGGCGTACCTGATATTTGGAAGCTTGCTGAGTTTGCTATGCTTGCTTTTGGTAGTGTCATGTCTTCTCCCGACTATACATAAATAGCTGTAAGAGAACAAAAAAGAATTATTTATCATATCCGCTTTTAACTTTTTTATTTTCTATTTATTTCAGTGCCACAGCGCTGCGAGGACAAAAATGTGAAATTAATTAAAAAACTGGGAATGTTGCTAGTGATGATATCAATATCACTCACTTCAAGCTGCTCTGCTTTGAGACTATCACCAGTTAATAAAAGACACGACACGACACCAAGAGAAGCCTTTGTGTTGTTAAAGAGAGAAACTATTTACGAAGTATGTGTAGACAACCACAGGATGTACGACGACTTAATAAGACAATTTCCAGATGCTGTGAATGATTTGAAGAAAGAAGACTTGGAAAAAGAAGAGTGCAGAGAGTTTCAATCAGGAGCATTAGCTTCTGGGGTTCACTTGGAAAGATATGTAGATCCAGTTCATCAAGAGCCATCATCTTTGGTATTAACTGCTGGCCACTTTTGCAAAGAACCTGAAGGGAGTATCCCACCAGAGGTTAGTCAAAGCGTTATTCCATACGTTGTTTCTGCTCAAGTTAAATGGAAATATGTAGCATATGACTTTATGGGAAATGAAGTTGGTGTACATAAGTTAATAGCACATTCAATGGATGCAGACTTATGTTTATTAGAGACTGATGAGATTCCTCTCAAGCCAATCAGAATTGCAACTGAAAGACCAGTGTATGGCGACAGGGTTGCAAATATCAGCACACCATATGGATTATACTTTCCACCAAATATTCTTATCGATGAAGGATACTATATTGGAATGACCGATGAGGATGCAATTATGTTAAGTGATATGTCTGTTGGTCCTGGATCATCTGGTTCAATGTTAATTATTGAGAGATGGAATGGATGGGAGCTTGTTGGGATGTTACACTCAGTAATCTTTATTCAACAGAGTCCGGTTGGAAACCGACAGATGGGTGTTGGTGAGCCAATGATAACATTGGGAGCATCACTGGGTCAGATTAAGGATTTCATTGAAGAGCATTTTATTATAGGCTATTTAGGACGTTAAATAATCTCGTCAATCAAGCCGTATTTCAAGCAGGTTTCAGCATCCCACCACAAGTCGTGTTTTAGAATCTTAGATAATTCCTTCTTGGGGATGGTGGTGTGTTCTTCATAAATATTTATTATGGTCTTCATAAAATTATCACAGTTCTCCATATCATCTTTTAAATCTTCATACTTCCCCCACATTCCTGACGAAAGCTGGTGGATAAGCATATAAGCATGTTTGTGCATTAACCTTCTCTTACCAACGACACTCATGAGAGTGGCAGCGGAAGCCGCACAACCCTCGATGACAGTAGTCACTGGGACTTTGCAATTAAGAATATAATCTACTGAAGACAAACCTGCAAATACACTACCTCCATATGAATTAATATGAAGATACAGTTCCGCTGGGGGAGTGTTTAAGTTAATAGCAACTGCTTGATAGTAATTTGCTAATTCAGTGATGGATTTATTCAATGCTAGATTCTTCCCTCTTGTAACCTCTGAATAAAAATAAATTCTATTATCTTTAAAAGTTACCTGGTTCTTATCATCGGATGCAGCATTCTCTCCTCCACAAACTTCATATTCCTTTGCGGAATTACTAATCCAGTCTAAATCTTTTTTCATTTCTTTACCTTTGTTTTAGTTTTCTTCTGTGCAGGTTCTTTGATTAGTCTCTTAACAACCTTAAACATCCTCTGTCCATAGCCACATCTTTTGATCTTGGTAGCATATTCTGGGGAGTTCTCATTAATAGAATCTCTACGAGCCACTGCTGATTCATAGCTTTCATACATACCGTCCTTTGTCCATGGCTTCCCTTGTTTAAGTTCTTCCCCTTTGGGTTCTTCACTCTCATCAATGTTATATCTGGTTGCAAGAGTCTTTTTAAGTTTTTTGTTGTCAGTCATTATACTTCCTTTGTTTTGTTGTTATTCTTTAGATCGGGACATAATCTTTACACCCCAGTCGATATCACCAGCGACAATATCAAATTCAAGATCTGGGTTGTCCCTGTTCAAGAGTTTTGTCAGCGGACCTGCTCCAATAAGGTGATCACATGTGGTATGTAAAGACCATCCCTCCGCAAGCAGTTGTTCTTCAGTTTTTAATTTAGCTTTTATTTTTTCCCAATCAGTCATTATATATTCTCCTTTACGTCTTCACTATCTTCAAAATAGTTATCAACTTTATACTTCTTAAATAGATCTCTAAAATACAAAGGAGTCAAACCAAGCAAACGTGCAGCTTCGCCCTTTGTCCTGGTCGCAGAAATAGCATATTTAATGACAGCTTCTTGCACAATGTTTTTTAGGGAATACCATATTGGCAATCCATAGAGTGAATTACCTGCCGCTTTGGATGCTAATTCTAACTTAATTCCAATCACTTCCTCTAAAGATAATTGATTAAACATTATCTCTAATTCATTAGTTATTTTATTTTCTTTTTTTAATTTTCTAATAAGTGAGTAATTTTCTGTCTGACCTTTGTAAATTCTTTTTCTTTTTATCCAAGTCATTTTTTAATCTCTTAAGTTATTATTGCTTAATATAATATCATGGTATCACATTAATTTCTGGATGTTAAGTAAAAGTGCAAGATCGAGTGATCTTTTTTATAGTCCGAGATCTTCTTCACCTGAATCGAGTTGAGAGTCTTTCTCTTGCTCATATTCTGGGGTGGTAGGTTCTGGGAGTGCTGTTAAGATCTCATCCTCGAACTTATCAAAATAAAGCTTGATATTCGTGATAAGATAATCATAGAATAGATTTCTATCATCGTCATCAGAGAGGATGTTGTATGAATCCACAACTGCTTGCTCAATTCTTTCAAATGCTCGGAAAGCGACATTACGACCAGTTTCGTCTTTACCGTCAATATTGAAGTCTTGCTCTTTCTCTTCTTCTTCAGAAGGCTCTTCAACTTCACCATCAATATCAATGAACTCTTCTTCTGCTTCTGGTCCAGGTGCTTCAAGATCTGATTCAAACTCATCACCCACCTCTACTTCAATATCATCTTCTTCGTTGAAATAGGATAACCCTTCTTTGATACTCATGATGGCGTAATTAGAATTCTTTACAATAAGGTTATCAATCTCTTCTCTAGTATATTTATCTTTTTTATTATCGTATACTTCCCAGCTTGATTTTGAAAGCTTAAAAGTATTATCATTTTGTTTTAAAACCTTAATAATCAATCCACTTTCAAATCTAATATAGAGAGGTTCCATTATTCCAAGTTGTTCAACTCTATTATTCCAATCAGCGACACCTTTCCCTTGAGGTGCATGTTCACCACCACTTTTAGCAAAAGCAGTGGGGAAATCTTGGGCTTCTTCCAAGCCAATATCAATAGCTTGTTCAGCTTCTTCTTCACTTCCAGCTTTATCTGAAACTTTGACAGGTGCAAGGGAATTTTGAATAGCATTAACAATATGAGATCTAAAAGAAGCTCTTTGATCGGGAGTAGTCGTAAGCTTCTTGTATTCAATTTCAATTTGAGGGATAATTTTCTTAAGCAGATCTTCTAATACATTGATCCCAGTGGATCTGTGAGGTGCAGCGACATTTGAGTCAGCTTCCATCAATCTACTAATAACTGATCGTAATTTATTCTCATCATTAAGAATCTTTGATTTTTTCCCCTCGTTGATCTTTTTAATAGCTTTGCGAATATAGTTTCGAAGCTTCTCTTCCTCAATTAATTGTTTTCTATCAATTTGCATTGTTTATCTTTCCCTTAAGTTTTTCAATCACCATATTGGTAATTTCTTCTATTTCATTATAATTATCGACTTCTTCCTCGAAAGTCCTCTTTTTATTCTTCTTTTTAGGTTTTCGTTTCTTGGGCGCACCAATAGGTGCAGCAAACCCTCCGACGCCTCCTCCGCTAACAGCATTTTCGTTATTCATTTGCTCATGAATCATTCTGTCAATCATTTCTGTTGTTGATTCTTTCGGCTTTAACTTCTTTAATATCATGCCCGCCTCTTTCTTTAGATTATCAGGAAGGAATTTGCTTAGTATATCAGCATTGTCGGCTTCAATAGCATTTCTCAAATCAGTTGCGCTTAAATCTCTCCCATCATCACCAATAACAGGCTTCATTCCAGATCCTCCGCCCATAATCTCGACAGAAACATCTTCTCTGGCGTGATCTTGCAATGAAGACTTGAATCTACTTGGATCAGATCCTTTTCCACCAACACCAGCTAAAATAGTAATTTGTTCGCCGTCTTTATGGAAGCCTGGATCCTCAACGAAGTCATATGCCATTGAGACAGGAGATCCTCTCACCACTCTCAATTCAACATTATCATAACCATCGAGTAAATATAACTCCCAGAGCCACTTGGCCATTTGCCAAGTCATAAGCTTTCCACTTTCAAATTTTCTTGAAGTATCTGACATGAGAATAATAACTTTATTAGCTTGATTAGCCAATTCATTAACGAGAGCAAGATGCCCTCGATGTGGTGGTTTGAAAGCTCCAGGAAAGATTGCAACATCGTATTTGCCGACTTCCTCTTTCATCACAGTTACGTCATCGTCTGCTTTGCTCCCTCTTCCGTATTTTGCAATTCCAATGATCTGATTTGCAGGGGCAAAGTTTCCAGTAAATTTATAAGTCACTCCTTCAAAGTCAAAAACAAAACCTTCAGCGGCAGTGGCAAAGTTTTCAATCTTCTTAATCTTCTTCATTTGCCTCATTAATATTTCGATTGCTTCCGGTCCTCTTCGACCGCTTTCGATTTCTTCTTTCGCTGCATTTAGTTCTTTTTGCAGTCGATCAACTTCTTTTCCATTGTCGAGAATAAAAGCACTTTCCAGCCCTCGAAGCATTTCCACAGAAAAGTCATGAACAATATCTTCCAAAGGAGCAATTGCTTGTTTTAAAATTACTTTCTTGTTGCCCTTCAGTAATTCACTGACTCTGGCTCTGTCTTCTTTCTCGAAACTATCTTTTACTTGATTGAGTGTTGTGCCTCCACCAAGAATCCAAGAGACTGCATCTTTTTGAACCTCTTGATCAATATCATAGTCGGTTAAACCACCATCGAACAGAGAAGCCACCAGAGGCGCTACACGGGCCACCATAAACTGTGTGATAGTTGTATCATCCCCGATGCCTGTGTCGCTCTGAAGGCGACTGAGGGCTTCTAGTGCGATGTTCAATGCCTTGTCGTCCTCCAACGCTTCCAAAGCACGAATTGCGTTGACATGAACGGTATAATCATCTTTATCTGTTGCTTGTTGCATAGCTGGAAGTGCTGCATCAAGAGCTTTTGCATATATTGAAACATCACGATCAGTTTTCGCTCCGGTTACTTTATCAAACTCTCCATGACCTGCTCTGTGAATAACAAGCGACTTGGTATCGTACTCGACAACATTTGGTGTTCGAGAATCCATAACTTCTGCGTTATACCAGATATTGCTGTCTGGACCAAAGATTTCAACTTGTGTTTTTGTTGGAAGTGCCTTGACAGATTTTTCAAAGGTTGCAAGAGCTTCAGAGAACGCTTTGGACAGATCCTTTCCAGGATGTGCTGCTTCAAAAAAATCATAAAGCTCTTTGGGATTCAATCCACCTGCTTTGACATGACCTTTGTTTCTTGAACCTTTTGCTGCGCCACGAAGACCTCGTTTTGCAGAATAAGAAATAAACAGGTTCTGTCCATCTGTTTTTTCTGTTCCTTCGAGTTCGCCGTTTGAAGCGGCATTGAGAATTTCTTTAAGTTTGGCGAAGGTTAGATCTTGGTTGTCATAAAGGTGCGACATGTGACCTGCGATACCACCTTCTGTTAAAAGTAGCTTCGTTGACATTATTCTTGACTATCCTTGTTCTCCTCCAAGAGACTTAGCTTTTCATGGAGGTGTTTGTTTTCTTCTTCGAGTCGTCTTGCATAAAGATTAATTTCTCTTAAATGGCTCTTTGCGATCTCAATTCTTCGACTCTCGGTTTTTGTTTTCGGAGATAAGCTATAAACAATTTCTTTCAGTGATTGAATGTAACTTGCAAGACTTGGAGCTTCTCTGCCTTCATCCAATACGAATTGACTTGTTGAACGATTAAATTTGAACATGATAATGGGTTCCTTAAAATTATACTATAAATAGTTCGTTTAAGGCAATAAAGCTGTTTTTAAATACTCATTTAAAGATTATGAGCAGGTGCTTGGTGCAGGGCTTATTATAAAAGAGGTTGAACTAAAGTCTGCATCCCATAAACAAACGCCCTTGTGGATTCTTAACTCATCAATCTGGCCATCGAAATCAAGACCAGCCCAATGCCCAATCGACCCAAACTGAAACGTGTGAAGATCAAAAGTAGAGGTGTCGGTGAATCCAGCGTCACTGTCTCCGTTCCCCGCCACCGCCGCCGCTGGTACACCTGCGCCATCCAGAAATAATCTAACAATGTTACTACTATCACGGGTTATTGCAATGTGGTGCCACCCAGTGAGTTGGCTTCCACCTAGATCATAAAAATTCTGGGTGTTGCCAAACTGACTCGTCGCTCCTGGGGAGAGAAACTGAAGTGTATATGTGGGTAATCCAAAGGCCGGAGGTGGTTCCAAGTAGCCAAGAGTGAAGGCCGGAGTGCTGCCTTGATTGTTGGACTGAAACATTCCTGTTGTAACTCCAGGGTGATTTCCCAAATAAGCATTGGGGGTCCGAGTATTATTTGCAAACTCCACCCAAAAATCAAAGGTGAATTCACCATCCAAGCATAGATCACTGCTTCCACACGCTGGGTTTGATCCAGCAAAAGCAAGTTCTAACAGTGAACCTGTATTGTAAACACCATCAAACTGCAAGGCATTGCCAAAACCAGACTGACCTGTTACATATGAACCGCCGCCGAGAGTTAATGTCATCGTTGCAGTACCAGCACAAGCATTATTTACATTTCCATCAAGGTGGAATAAGTAATCGGCGGTAGCAGGAGGAGCATATGTACAAGAACCATCATCAACATTTGCGCTTGCATTGTAATTGCTCGCTGAAGAATCCATGCAGCCATAAATCCACTGATAGTTACTCTGAACAATAGTTACCATTTGACCAGCTTCAATACTTGTAAGTTCTGCGACAACACTGACAGTTCCAGCAGCACATGTAATTATTAATTGCTTGCACTTCACATCAAGCCTGTAGACTTTATTCTGAACGAGGGTCATTTCATTCGATCCACCATCAAAACTAATTTTATTGGCAGTGCCTGTTGACTGGACAGTGATTGCCCTCGTCACATATTTGAAATCGATTGTTTTATTTGCTGATGCAGTGTAGACATAAGGTGTTCCAGCGATTTGAAAGCTTGCTGAATTTCCGATACTTGCTTTTGGTAATGCCATGTTTTCTCCGAGATGGTGTTTATATTAAATAGTTGTCTTGGGGCAATAAAGCTGTTTTAAAAACAGATTAGCAGTTATCATCATCTACGAGAGCGAGAACACTTGGGTTAAGACCTCTTGTTACTGTATATGCTCCACATCGTTTTCTCAAAGACGGAGCGCCTTTGCTATTCAGCATAAATGGGACTTGTGTGAGCGTAGCAATCTTTTTTCTGATTCCATAAGTGTCTTGCTGTGTTGTTACAAATTCCAATTTTGAATTGCAGATAATATAATCATAATCTATACAATCTGATGGTGGGAGAACTGTAATTGTAAACTGCCCAGTATTTGATGTATTGCTGCAAGAATCTGTTGCTGTCCAATCAACAACAACATCGCCATAATACTTATTATCCGGCTTGAGGTCAAAAGTTCCTGTGGATGAATCAAAGTTTTCAATTGTGCCACTACCAGAAGATATTGATGCACTGTAGGATACAATATCGTTATTCGAATCATCAGCAAGAAGCTTCAATCCAGTCTTAGTCTTTTCGAAGTCAGTCTCGTCTTCTTGGTTACGAGCCACTGGCGCTGTATTGCAGCAATATATCTGTGTGGGATTATAAGCTGTTGCTTGACTAGCTGGTTCATCACCCTCACGACCAGTTTCATCAACGGATCTGACAAAATAATCATACCAAATAGAATCACACCCAACACACCCATCTGGATTATCAATAAATTCATGAGTAAGTGTTGTTCCAGAACTGGCCTCGTAAGAATCCCCTATCAATTCCCAATCGTCGGTCATATTGCCATTCGCAGGGAATGGACCTCTTCGATAAACATTGTATGCGTCATAGCCACTCACATCTGGCCAAGTAATAGCCACTTTTCCAGTTGGGTTTCCTGCTCCAGTGTTGTCACAATATCCTGATTGAGTTATGGTTAAGGTTGGATTTGTGATATCTGCACAACAAGGAATCCATACATCGATAATTGATCCCACACCCTCTAGTTCTAAATTATTCTGTTTGGTGATTGCAGTTACTTTATATGTTTCTTTTCGAGTTGGTTCCTCAGTGCCTGTCTCGGCACATGTGCTAATAAAAGAAGCCCAATCATGAGGAATTATCGCAGCAGACTCGTAGCTGTTTTTATTTGCAACTGCAAGTATGGTTTCCTTAAGAACATATACATATGCAGAGATATTATTGTCGTATTCGTACTCATAAACTTTATAAGAAGTAGCTCCCAAAACCTTATCCCACTTTAAAGTTATTTTAGCGTCTGGACAGTTTGAAATATTTGCATGAACATTGGGGTTTTTGGCAAGAACATGAACTGTAACAATTCCATCATCTTTGCACCACATTGCTGGCTCGTTTACTAAATCTGGATCCAATACTGTTGCGGTATATCTAAAAGTATCTTTCCCAACAAAGCCTTTCTTTGGCTTATAAGAAAATCCTAACTCATTGGAACCAGCAGCACCTGCGTTGCTTGGTCTACTACCTTTCGTTGCAATTCTTCCGCCTTTATCAGATGTTCCAATATTGCCATCACCACTGTTTTGTGAATAAACCCAAACTGGATAATTTGCAAAACTACCAGACACCGCTGCGGCTCCAATCGGAGGAATTGCAAATGGATGAGATACATCGAATGTTCCATCATATTGTTGATCTTGCTCAATAACAAAATTTATATTATTTGAAGTTGGCAATCTTCTACAATTTACAACACCCTTCGTTCTCTCTACAGATTTTGAAGTTTCGCATCTTCGCACAGCTTCAACCCAATATTTAAAATCTTCAGCTTTTGTTTCCTCGGCAGCAGGAGCTTCACATTTATTTTTCAATACCGGCGGAAAGTCAATCCACATGGTTGGCATAATTTCAATAGGTTCTTTAACTCCGCCAACAGGCCGAGGAGCAAAACTGTTAAGATTGCCAGCATTACCAGGAGCAGAAGCAATAATCTGAACTGCCTCTTCATCTGGGGATTGTCGATACACTGTATAATAATCAGCGCCAGTCACTGCTTCCCAATAAAGTATCACACCGCCTGTATAATTAAAGTTCGAGAAACAACCAAGTTGATTTGTTGTTGCATCGGCAACTATGTCGATATTTCTAGTATTTGCACCACGAACAACATCCAAGGTTGTTCCCACAGCAGCACTATAATCAAATGCGGTTAATAGAGGCGCAGGAAGATCGGGTTGTGGACATGCGAGGCTTGGTGCTGAGTTTTCCCATTTTGATTCAGAAGTATTCTCCACGGCACTGAATCTACTTGCATTAACAATGTGATTTATTGCCTGAACATCAAGAATGTCGATCTTGCCGTCCTGATTTGCATCAAATCTTACCTCATAGCCATTTGTTGCAGCGAGGTTTAAAGCATAATCTAAATCTAGGTTGGTGATATTACCATCGACATTTGCATCTCCTGTGAAGTTTGTTAATTCTACTGCTCCGCCGTATGCAGCGGATTCAGGAGTGAATACGGTTTCCGCATTTGTCCCTGCACTTATAACCCCATCTCCTAGCGAGGTTGAATTGGCTGCATCAATTGCAGCATATACGGCAGTTCCCTTAGTGATCCTTAACTCATCGAACCAAGCTTCAGTGGGATTGCCAAACAGACTGGAAGCAGAAGCGCTACCAAACGTCGTTGTCGTGGCAGGGAGATGCCCTATAGCAATTCCACCTGCATCAAAACCCTTGTAATTCACACCGCCGTTTTGGGCAATATAGCCACTAATATCCTCTACCCCTATTCTACGTCCATTCATATAGATATGAAGGTGGCCCCCCTTTTTTTCAAGTGCAAAGTGGTGCCAATTATTATAGAAGGCATTGTATTCATCAGTTGTCGAAAGATCATCGAATGTTTCGGTACTACCAGGTTCCTTGGGGGCGAGCTTCCAGGTTGCGTGAACTATGTTAACGTGTTTGATAGTGCCGTCGGAGTGGATTCCATATGCGGTTGTCCCACTGCTCGGAGACCAGGTGGCCATACTATGTTTCCACACAAACCGATCCATCTCCACCGATGGCACTCCCGGCGCCCCGTAATCTACCTTTCTAAGCGAAAAAAACCACTGACCGAATGAGTTGGCACCAATAACGACTGGATCTCCTGACCCTATTAGGAAATAGTCTGTTCCGGGATGACCAGCCGCAGCGTTTCCGGCGTCGTCCAAGTTCATCCACCAATCAATTGTAAAGTCTTCAGAAGAGCCTGGTGTCGATCCATCCCATCCTAAATCAGTTGCGCCCGCTGTATCGGGAATGTGAATACCAGAAGTTCCGTCAGTGGAAAGTGATCCTGCGCCAAAATGGTTTTCTGAGATGTCGATGGTTGGTGTACCGGTTCCAATAGTCCCGATTGTTGGTGACGGGTTGTTCGAACTGCCTGAATTTGTTTGATAATTTGTGTCATAATGATATAGCAGTGGCGCCCCAGTATAGACGGTGGTTTGGGGCATAATCAATGTATCACCCATTGGCAAAAGCGACATATCTGACGAATCATAAGACCTGTTATAACTAATCTTTGGATCGCATATGCGAACACCAAACTTTTCGTATATCATAAGCTCATCAGTGTGATGAGATTTAAATCGAATATTTGCCATTGGATATGAAACACCCTGACCAGCTTCCTCTTCCAAGAATCCCAACATGGGATTTGAATCGACCTTTAATATTTTATTCGTTTTTGTATATCCGTCTTTCAGTCTCTTCTTGATCCATTCATCTTGATCTGGCAATGAGTCTGGTGATACTTTCAGATATGTGAGAACACCTTTGCCCTTTGAAATGTATTCTGCATTGGAGGAGAAAGAGAAATACATATCGTTTGTCACAGTGTCTGATGATAAGATACGCTCATCCCATGATTTAGCTTTTATTGAGGTTGCATCAACTTGATCTATTTCACCAGTTCCATTTTCAGTTCCAGCAATACCAACTCCTGTCAAGCCTTCAACTTTGAATTGAACGCCGGAGAAATCTTCTATTGTATCCGTTCGTGTTAAGCTTTCGGTTATAACAGTCTCCACTGAATAATCAAGAGAATATGATACTTCAAATAAATAATTATCTGGGTTTCCTTCTTCATCTCGAAGAACAATCATATCGGATATCCAAAGCTTTGAGAAGCAATCTGGATCTTTGATGCAGAATGTTGAGCAGCTATCTGCTGTGAGGATATCTGCCTCGAAATCATAAAGTGTGCAAGTTCTATTTGGAACGATTGTTAATTTGCTATCGGTTACTTGATCGACTGTTACAGGATATTCTCCAAGCGCAGTCCAAACATTTCGGAGGGCAACAACGTCTGTGATATCAATCTTTCCAGAGTTGTTAACATCGATTCCTGGCCACACCTGCTCTCCGGTTAATTTATCTCTAAAAGCAAAATCGTTTGTTGAAGTATTTGTGATAGTTGAATACTTGATGCCTGTCAAGTCCAGTGATTTTAAATTATAATAGTCTTTAACAGTTCTGTATTGGCCGCTTGTATTTTTTGCAGCAAGTGGTAGTTTAACAACACTCTCAATATTTGTTTCACTGAGGTCTACAGTTGTAGTGCCAGCAGAACCGTTTGGCTCAACAACAAGCATGGTCGTTGTGAGCAAGTCTCGAATATCAATGCTGTCGTCAACATCTGCTTTATATGAGTTGCCTGACCACTTTGGCAATCCTTCAGAATGGATTATATCGGTTGTTCTTTCGTTGGATACGAATTTGGTATTTGTAATTGCCCGTCCAGCACCCACCGCACCGGTGAGTTCGCTTTCAAATACACTTGAAACAAGGGAGCTATATAATATCCAATAAAATCCATTCTCACTAAAATTCTTATATCCTAGCGGATCTAGACAATCATCTTCTGCGAAAAAATTATCAAATCTGCTATGAGTTGCGTCTATTGCAATAGTCGTCAGAACTGGAGTATGTAATTGTGTAATGTCTGTCCTAAGATATGATTTCTGTGGACCGACCTTTTCTGATGATATATCGCCGCCATAAACACAAATATATTTTCCGGTATTTTTACTAAAAGCTTGAATATAGTTATTATTTCTTGCATCTCCACCCCACGACTCTGCTTCCAATATACTACTAAGCCAATCATGGGAAGGAACCCCATGACTCTTAAGCAGGGATAGATCAATCTCAACACCAGATATAGAATTAAGTGGAAAGTTATATAATATATCAATATAAATCCTTCTAGCTCCTGAAGCTCCATCACATCTAAACCCAAAATCAATTCCATTATATGTGCAAGCCTTTTTTGGATCTAGCCAATAATCATTCTCTGTCACATGGAGATTCTTCGCAAAGAAATCAAATTGAGATTTAAGTTCTGGAAATGAATCTAATAGTGATAACCAATATGAATAGAGAATTCTAAAGTTGTGTGCAGTTTCGATTGCACTATTTCTAGTTCCATCGTCAGCAGTATAATCCTCATCTGTTGAATGTGATTCAATCACTGCCTCAAATGCGTCTGCAAGATAATGAACCATCTGCTTATATCGTTTATCTATTTTATCAGCGATTAAATGAAGGTCTGCTAAAAATGCGCTGCCATCTTGCCATCCGTCTACAATATTATTTGTACTTGAAGAAAATACTGATCCATAGCCATCGTTATAGTAAAATTCTGGGGTTTGGTAATCATTTGGAAGAACTCCCCCTGCGTTTTTGGAATCTCTCAACCTCTTCATTTGTGGTGAATCTAGCTTGGAGATATACTCATCAATATTATCATACAAATTTCCAACCTTCATGAAAAGGGGGAACATACAGACTTTTGCTTTAGGATCTGAGTGGTGTTTCTGAATTACGTTATTATCGAGATATAATCGAAGCAGTGTTGAATATCCACTATTTGAAATTACTTCTTCGCCGTGTCCATATATAATTGAGAAGCCAGGACAAATGTTTTTAACTTTTACTTCCCAACCATGATCAATTGCATCACCAAATTCTCTGTCAACGGCGGATATACCAGTTTTGAAATCTGTCGTGATACAAGCAATAACAAAAGTATCAATATTATCTCTTGTTAAACAATATTCCACATCGACTGTATTATTATCGAATGGTTTTGGCTTGAAGTAATAATCTCCGTAGCCCATTTCAACTTCGTCTGTGCATGTCGATAAACAAGGCCCAGTTTGCCATTTTGGAACGCCGCCAGCATTGCGATCTTTTGCCAAGTTTCCTGAATAATCGTAAGTTGTTGAAGTTGCAGCAGGCGCTGCATGTGTTGAGGAACTCATATGTACAACTTCTAATCTAGTATTACCAGTATCAAAACAAACTCTTCCTTCGCCAAGGGGCTTATCAATGTAAACTGTCCCAAATGTTCCATGGGAAGGTGGAAGAAGTCTTGTATTTTCTATATCAAAGCAAGAGAGTGTCCCTTGTGCTGGAGTAAAATTGAATGCCATTTGCCACATTGTCCCTGGAATCCATAAATCCTCTCCCTTGGTGATTCTAAATTCATCAATGGCGCCGACAAAAGATACGGTATCAGTTATATTTGGAGTTAAAATTCCAACACCGTCTTTTTTACCTATTGTTATTTTTCCACCATTAGAAACACTCACTGTGCTAGAAGCAGTAAAAGATGATGCTACGGTTGCTGTCATTTCCTGTCCATCGATCCAAAATCCAATATTTGAATTCTGCCTAACTAACGCAATATGATGCCAATTTCCTGCCAACACCTTCTCCCCGACCGTCCACATATGTTGTGTGGTTGTGGTGCCGTCAGAGAGAGTTAATCTGAAATTTTGTACAGATAAAATAGTCCCACCCATCGGAGAGCCAGAAGTTATACTGAGCAACAACTCAAAGTGCTTGGCCGTATTCTCACCTGGACTTAATATTGATATTGGAGCTGCGGATCCTTGGGCATCTAATTGATCCGAGTCATCAGCGAAGTTGATCCAAAAATCTACCGTAAATTCACCAGTTCCCCAATTCAGTTCGCCACTGCCAGAAGTCCACTCATTAACTGAAATAAAACCTCCAGTGTTGGCTGGGTCGTGGTTAATTTTTAAGCTTGAATCTCCAAATTTCTTATTAACAACATCTCGTTCGATAATAGGGTTTGATGCGGTCGGTGGAACGAAGAAGACATCACCAGTTGTTAAGGAATTTGGATTAGCGTGATTTTTAATTATCCTTTGAGTTCCATTGATAATTGGTTCTTGATTAAATTTTATTAAATGTGTAATATTTGAACAGTCAATGCCAACTGGATTTTCTTCTTTATAATAATCCACATCGCCCATATGGGCAACTTCAAGCTTCCACCTATCTGGATATTTTCCATTATCTGAAGCTTCTGAAAACGTACAATCTGAAGAGTTTAAAATGGGATTTGAATTAAAGTCTACAATGCTTGCATCGCTGGGAAGATTAAAATATATACTAGCATCGGCAATACCAAAAGCACACTTATCATTTAAACAATACTTAAGATCAAATGAAGCTTTTCCTGTAAGTGGGTTTTCAAAATATCCATCCATCCAAATACTAAGTCTGGATTCTTCACTGTCCCAACATAAGTCCCCGCATAAATCTGTGCAAGTTTTATTAAAATAGTTTGGCAATATTATGTCGTCGTCGGTTGGCAGTGCAAGGGTGCCACACTCACTACAATCATCATCGTCATCATCTGCTGGGATTGCCCATGGGATAGAACTTCTTATCCTAAAATGATCCATATAACCATTAAAGCTATCATATCCAGATTTGCTGCTTCCAATTTCAAATCCATCATCGCCATTCGATATATTAATAATACCACCGGTGGCCTCGGTCCTAGAGTCTGTGTGCTGCTGTGCGCTCCCAATCTGAACTCCGTTGACAAACATCCTCACATACCCATCAGCCGCTCTAGTTGTCGCAACATGAGTCCATGTTTTCGACTCTATTGGTGTTGTTAGATCAAAATCATATTCAGAAGTTGCGCTGGTGCCGCTTATTATCGATGGGTTTGTGCTTTCACCAAGTTCAAGTTTAAAATATTTTTGCGATACGTTTGTAGATAGTGTCAATCGCACACCGCTTTTAGTTTCTCGAAAATTTGCTGATTGGAATATTGTTTGCCACCCAGTGCTTGCTGCTTGTGCAACATTTAAATTTATCCAAAAGTCAATAGAAAAGGCACCTGTTCCCAAATCCAAACTGGGATGTGATGGAATAGTAACATAATCATTGCCGCCATTTAATTTTAGAGCAGCAGCCCCTGACGGGAGAGTGCCAGAATATGGACCAGTGCTTGCTATTGGACCATAAGGATCCAACGAAGCCTTTCCCCTCAGCTTTCCATGATTATGATTTGAAGACTCATCATAGACATACGGAGATTTCCCTGTATTAAATTTCAATAAGAGTTCTAACTCATCTGGAGAGTCACATTGATTCCAGTCAGTCGCCTCATCGCAATCGCTTAGGCATTGTGCTATTGTGGCAGGAACCGCTGATGCTGAGTAGTTGCCACCGCCGCCAGTAATAACAGTTCCGTCTGGAAGTGTTTGATCGTCCCAAATTATTTTAAACACATAGGAAAATGTTTCATTGGTGATTGAAGGTGGTATTGCAAGACCAGTATCTGTCCACTCTCCAGTAAAGGGAGATTCAAATCCTGTTTTTAGATAATTCTCGTCGAGATTTGTTGTTTTAGGACTTGTAAAATATGTATTGCTGCCGTCAGCAGTTCTTACAATTTCAATTTTATCAATTTTATACCCATCAGGATTTGTGATGGTCCATTGAAATTTTACTGTTCCGTATTCACTTGTAAAGCATGAACCGATTGTACTGCTGTTTAGTGTTATAGTAGGAGTTGCCACTTATTCTATCCCTTGTTCTTCAGGCTTTCGTTCAAATATAAATAGTTCACTTATGGTTTCTTACTAAAAAATGCCCCTATCAGTTCAAAAACAACCGATAAGGGCAAAGAATAAATTTTATTAATTGTAGTTTACTTGGAAGACCACTTAGTAAGCCTTTCATGTAGAAGTTTATTTCTCTTATCGAAGAGTCCTTCGTTGACTTTAACAACGATCTCAGCTTCCTCTTCCTCTTCCACTTCAGGTTCCAAGTCCACAATTTGTACATCTGCGGTATAATCTCCGCATCCTTCGTCGAAGAGGTGGTCGAATTCGTCACCGAAGTCTTTGTCGAAGCCAGTTGATTCTGGGAGTGTTGCAGTGTCGTCCATTGGCATTGGATCTTCTTCTTCGTCTTTAGGCTCTTTGGGACATTCTGCTGTTCCACCTTTTTCTCCACTAACGAGTCCTGTCTCTTTCATTGTTCCATCTGGACATTCAGCAGTGTCTACTGGATCTCCCTCTCCGGCTGGAGACTTTACTCTTTGAAGCTTTTCTTTTATCCAAGGATTAGTTTCCACCAGACTATTCATAAGACACTGTGTAACTTCTGGTTCGTCACCTGGACATTCATCGCCAAAGACAGCGTGAAGCTTATCCATCAACCCTTGGTTGTTTTCCAACTCCTCAAGAGTGTCATCCTCGTCACCAGCTTTATATCTTGCAACAATGTCAAGAAGGGTTACAAGTTCTTCAGCACTCAGCGTGACTGTCTCTTCGGCGTCCTTTGCAGCAGCACGTTGAGAGTCGGCAAAGTCCTTATCAGTCCGCTTTTCGTATTCGTTGCTATACCAATCATCACCTTCTGTCACAATGGTTTTATATCCGAATTTCTTCATGATACTTTCATTTAATTTCTTGTTGCGTTTTTCAAACATATTTAATTCCTCTTCTGGTGCTCCACCAGCCTCTCTATCAAAGATCATTTGTGCGACTTTAAGGCCAGTTGAACACTCCTGTGCTTTACACATCGTTTCTATTTCTTCAGCATTGCGAAGCTTATTGAGAAACTGGAGTCCATATCCAACTGTCTCAGGTTCATTAATGGGGATATCTAAGGACTCTGCCTCTTTATGAACCTCTCTCGCAATTCCTGCTTCTTCTTCTCGTGCAGGTTTGGCATCATCGCCAAAGAATTCCATGATAGATTCGTTTTGTGTTTTGATTGAATCTTCCCAATCACGGAAACAGAGATTGCCCTCTGTATAGGCTTCCGTTTCCATCTCTCTCAAATGATCGTCGGTCTGTGCATATCCTTCACCAACAGTAGTTACTTTGTCAAACTCGCCACGACCGTTCTGAGTGTGATGAACGAGTTCGTGCGAGATGGATCGCATGATATCTTTTGGGTGTCTTCCATCCACATAAACTGTAACAGCAGAACTTGAGGGGTCGTAGTATGCCGTCTTGCCCAACGGCTGCTGTGCGTTATCCTCGTCGCTCTCAAGGCGGATATCAGGTACGTTCTTGAACCCCATTCTCTCTTGTGCGAAGGGTAGAAATTTCTCAAGCATTGCTTGTATGGTTTCGTTATTTGACATTGTTTATTCTTCTTGTTTGTTCTCGTAAAAGGATTCCGGATCACGGCCTGTGATAGGGTCCGGTTCCCGTTGCCGAGCATCGTGTTGAAGTTTTTTCACCAATTCGGCATTATTAGGATCTTCCGCAAACTCCTTATACATTTCCCAACACCCCCCCTGAAGTTCACTCCGAGCTTTCCTAAGCGCCTTGACTCCACTAGTTGGTCCAACCCAAGCCTTCAACAACTCCTCACATCTATTTTTATAATTTTCTGGGCATTTTCTACTGTAATTTTTCGCAACCAACTCCATTGTCTCTCTTCTTTGTCTCGGTGCGGCACCTGGCCCAGTTTGCGCTACTGCTTCTTCAAAAGCCTCGGCCAATTCTTCACACTCTGCATCTGCTTCTATATTAATGCGTTCGGCCTCGGCCTCCCAGTCTTTACCTTTACCAAAGAGTTCCCTCAGTTCCTCTTCGGTGCTTTCTTTTTCGGCATATCCGAATTTCTTCATAAGTGCCTCATTTAATCTTTTGTTGCGTTTTTCAAACATGCTCAACTCCTTGTGTTTCTCTCTGTAATAATATTTAAAATATTTGAAGCAAGTTGGTGTTCTTGCTGTTCGGAAAATTTAATGCCACGCTTCTTAAGATAAGGAGCAAGGAATTGATGAACAATCCCAATGGCAGCTTTTCTAGTCTCCTCGTCTGGCTGTGGATCGATGGTTCCCAATTGTGCTCGGAGGGTACTAATTTTAATTGTTCCCTCTTCTGGCTCAAGCCCTCTCTTTAATGCTGCTTTCTCAGCATCAGATTGACTTGCAGAAGTCTCACCAGCACCAGTATCTGATTTTGATGGATCCCTTGCTTGCATCTTTTTATACAGTTCAGCTTTCTGCTCTGGAGTCATCTTAAAGAATTTGGATTGTTTATTCTTTGGCATCTTCAAGAATAGCGACTGGTCTTCTTTGGATAGTGCAGTCCACTCTTCTTGTGTTCCACCTTGAGTACGCCAAGAATATGGTGCGACACCTTCTGCTTTTCGCTTGCCCTGTGCTACAACTGGAGGTGCTGGCATCATCTTGTTATCTGTGCCATTCAACCAGGCATCAGCAGCTTCAGCCGCATTTTTAAGATTGTTGTTGTAACTCACTTGATGAAAAAACTTCTCCTCACCACTTGCCTTTTGTGCGTGAAATCCGCCCTGACCTTTGACTTTGATATTTTGTTTATTCTTTAAAGCAGTGGCCATAGTATTTTTTCTCTTTGACCTGCTTTTTCTACTTTCCTTTTCCACGAGAAGGTCAACAATTTTATTAATCACACCCTCTGTCATATCAACCTTATTCTTTTCAAGCTGTTTGACAATACTACGAATAATAGTATTAATTACATTTTGTGGAATGTCTGCATCTTTAACTTTAATGTCTGGGCATTTCTGAGGAGCAGCCAAGCAAGTTTGCAGGGGAGGAGTTCGTTTTCCTGTTTCTGGATCTTTCTCTTTTGGGTATTTGAGAATCGGAATACTGCCTCCGCCATCTTCAGCAGCATCTTCAATATCGCCAAGCAGGTCTTCTTTCTCTTCGTCGGTTTCTGCATCTTTCATTTTATCAAAAGCTGCATCTCTCTCTCTATCATCGAGAGCTTCTAAGTCTTTAATGGCATCACGAAGTCTTTGATTGTTTGTGGTGAATCCTTTAAAGAAACCTTTGAAGGCTTCTTCATCATCTGGAGTATCAAACCAGTTCTTGCTTTTATCTTTTTTAGAACTACCAATGCCAAAGATCTCATGAAGAGCATAATCGATATACTCTTCTGTTAATACTTCATGACCTGCGTTAACAAGCTCTTCATTAAGGGCTTCCCTAAATAATTTTAACTTATCATTCTCCACTGGTTCTTCTTCATTTAAAAAGTCATTCCAGTTTTCCATCAATTTCTTCATGTTGTATTGTTCCCTATTCGTTGTGATTCATTACGGCTGTTGCAAATGCGGTTTTTTCTTTTGAATCCAATCCGGCCTTTGTCAAAATACCCCCGAGCGCTTTTTTAATCTCTGGCTTCGAGAGCAGATCAAGCACAACATTTATAAGTTGTGCGAATTCGGTTGCATTGTCTATTGCTCTGAGCTTATCCATAACTTTCTGAACATCGGGTTTAATTTCTCCACCTCCAGCAGCTTCTTTGTCTCCGCCTTCACCGCCTTGAGCTTCTGCACAGCCCGCTTTATCATAAGCCTTTCGTGCATTTTCGGCATCAACAAACGCCCCTGTGTCGTTTTGGTTCATGGACGCCGCTTGTGAAGCATTGCTCAATTTCCTCTCTAACTCCGCACACTCACTTTCATCAGCCTCACCAAGAACAAATGCTTCCATTGCTGCTTCGATTTCTTCTGCGATCATATCATCAATTGCCTGATCGTGAGGGTCAATCTCTTCAACGACCTCTTCTTCACGGCTCGATTGCATAATATCATCCATTCGCTCTCCGGCATATTTCTCTTCGACGACCTCCGAGATGATTTGTTTTAGTCTTGATAGTTTGATTTGCATGATAATAGACACTCCTTCTTGCAATAAATAGTGGCTAGTTATCGTTATAACCTGTTTTTGAAAACAAAAAAGCCACCTTTCGGTGGCTTCTGCTAGAGTTCGTATTCTATATGAGCAACGCCTCGTTCGTCTGTCGCTTCTTCATCTTCTGGCTCTTTATAATATCGGTCGTCCAATGGTATTCTTAAATAAGGTCTTTCTTCTTGGTACTGCTCAACACGCTCATTCTCGTATCTGATAAGATCGTTAATCTCTTCCTCTGTAAACCCCTCAAGTATCGTTCGCCAAAATTCTACGATTTCCCAATCTTGTGCCATTTGAAATTTCCTCCAAGGTGTCAAGCGTGTCGCTTGTATTACCAATGTGATGCACGACGTATCCACCGCTCTCGTCAAACTTCTTAATGTTCTTTGTGAAGTCATCAATCAAAACGGTTTCTTCGCCAAAGTTACCAATAGCATATTCATACTTTTTGTGTGAAAATATAACTCTCACACCAGCAACCACATTAGTATGTAGTTTTAAATTATCCTTTACCCATCTTTCTTTCCCTCGATTAGAACCCTTCTTGCCTCGTTGGTCCATCGGCGTTGTCAATATAATTGGGAACTTGTCTATCCTGGAGATAACTTCCCAAAGCTTCTTGCCTTCTTCAAGCCATGGAAGGTTTGCCCACCACTCTTCATCGTCCTCCAAGAGTTCCTGCATGAGCTTTCGAATAGTATTCTGTGTTTCTTTGCCAATACTGTTTTTAAGATCTGCGAGGGTGATATACTCTCTGCCAAGATCACCCTTAATCTTGTCTGCCAATTCTTTCATCTCATCCGGCAGGTGATTATCTCTCAATGCCTGATTGATTCTTTCGACCGCTGGATTCTCGAAGTCCACAAGAACTCCGTCCATGTCACAATAGATTTGTCTGTCAAAGAATTTAAGGTTTGTAAGCTTCATGAGGTTGCTCTTGTTCTCTCCGGTCCTTGCCAATAGCTGTAAGTCCTGTGCTGCAATTCTTTTCGTTTTGCCGCTACCCTGCATCACGACCAATGCCATATAATGCTTTGGATCATATTCTATTACTATTCCAACCCTGCCCCATGTTTTTGCATAAGGTCCAGGTGGATCATATGGTTCGTAGGAGAATTCCCTACACTTTACTAAGTCGCCCTTTTGCATTTAAGTTTTTTACTATTGTTGGCGCTGCTCCACTGACCAATTCCAACTTCTCTCCATCTACATAATCCGTATAGCTTCGATTCCTCGATACGGGATAGGAGTCAGATGGTTGCCACAGGATTTTAAAATACAAACCCTTTTGATACGGCATGTCTTCCATTGAAATCTCTTCAAGGATAATGCCATATCTGTAAACCGTGTTATCTTCAACACTAAGTTTAAACATTTCTTGGCGGACCATTGAGCCAATTTGAAACCTTCTCATGATAACTCCTGTTTTAATTATCTGTCGTATCGAATTTCATACGGATCTGAGTAAGAATAAAAATCATAATCGCCACAGTCCTCCAACAATTTGTCCCACACCATCATAGTGCGTTCACAATCTGTCATAGCAGAGTGAGCCTTACCAGAAAAATTAATATCATAATGCTCGCAAAGATAATCCATTGAGCTTCGTTGGATCTTATTAGAACGACGAAGAACATCAGCCATCGCTTTGGTGTCGATGTAAGCTGGATAGTTTGGAGCCTCATGACCGTTCTTCTCGAAGGCATCCGAAACAAATCGGAGATCGAAGATAAGGTTCTGACCAATCATAACGTCAGACTCATCAATATATCTTTTAATGATCGGGAGGACGTTCGCAATGTCAGGAGCCGAAGCCCATTCAGATTCCTTGTAATGATTAATCTCCAAAGCTTTCGGAGAAGCTCGCTCAATGTGACGAGGCTTTACTTTTGTTGAAAAGCTTTTCGTAACATACCGATCGCCACCTTCGCTAATGACATAGCTAATGAGGGCAATCTCAATAATCTCATGACTGCTGTGTTTTAATCCAGTAGTCTCCGTATCCATAACTGTAATAATCATTCTTCAACCTTTCTAATATAACATGAATGTTCTGTTGTCGTTGCTCCATCAGCCCAATAAATCTCAAAGGTATGAAATATTGTGCCAGCAAGCACTGTCTTTTTCTTTTCTTCGAGTATGATACCTGGAGACTTATATCCAAAGGAATAATAATTGTTAAAGATCTTATCCCCTCTTTCTGTCCAAGTGACTAAATCACCCACCTTCATTTGTCTCTCCTCACTTCACTAATAACTTTAAATCGAGATTTGTCGAAGTCGCTATACGCACCCGAATGTTTACTCTTCAACCAATGAACTCGAACTGAATTTCTCACTTCGATCTCAACCAACCCAATGCTTCCAATGAATCCTGGATACCGCACGTTGCTTTCGCTGTCATCAACATACTCAATCAAGTCTCCGACTTTCATTGTCTACTCCTCATATTCTTCCGGTGAAATGACGCACTTGATATGTTCAAAGACACAGAAGCTGAATAGCTTATTGTATTTTTCATTATCGATATGATGCCCCATCTTACCCGACATTCTTCTTCCTCGTTTCCATGCCTCAACCTCTTCTGCTATGAGCGAGACTTTATATGCACTGCCCCTTCGCTTTCTGCCATCATCCAATATACCATCTTCTTGGGCATATAATGGCATGTCTTTTTTCCACTGCTTCGATCCGTCCGCTATCAAGATGTGACCACACTCATGCAGCAAACTATAATAGCGAGTCTCCGGCTTGCTCCTTGATTGGATGCATACGATCTTATCCCCTAAATAAACACAGTCTTCTACATCGTGTGCTACGCTTAAAGTATATCCTTTATCCAACAACCACACTTCCAAATCTTCAAACTGTTCTTCCCATTGACAATATTTTTTATTCTTTATTTTCATCTCGGCCACGTTTTCGGGTTAAAGTAATTCATGATATCGTATGGTGGCTCACCGTCCACCCATCCTTCTGGAGCGTCTTTGGCAAAAGACTCCGACACAGGGGAGACAAGTTCAACCCTCGTGTGAGGTGATACAAGCGGATGCTTGGGGAATTCCCACCTCGCTGGCCTTCCTGTATCAACCATCTTAACGTCGATCAGACGGGGCTTGAAAGCCCTCCTAAGCCTCATGGGGACGGCTGAATCCTTCATTGCACCCCAATAGTCATCGTCGTTTCGCAGCGCTGCTTGGCTCCCTGACTTCCAATCAAAGCCCACCACAAGCCCTATTTTGCCGTGTGTGGACACCAAAGACCCCACACCAAGGCCAAGGGCCTCAAAAGCCTTCAAAGCCTCTGAGCGCCATTCTCGGCACTCTGAGCGGGAGGCATTTATGTCGCTTTTAAGGGCCTCACAGGACTTCTTGTTGTGTCCTTCCTCCCTACAATACCTACAGGTGCGTATTTTGGATATTCTTTTTACCCTATCGTATGCCCTAACAGCGTATGAATCTGGGTGTTCCTTCCTTAAATTCTCGATATGCCCTTTGCGCTTCTCGCATCCAAGCTTATTGTGACCCTTGTTGTGGCAATAACTACAATAAACAGTCGCCATCTAAACCTCCATTCTTATTATATGACTTCGCTTAATCATATAATACCTCATCTGGGCTTAAAGATCAACCAAAATCGACACACTGGTTAACAAAATGGGATAAAATGGGGTAAAAAAGGGTAATAATACCAACAACTTGCAGAAAAACGATCGTTTTCTAAGTTATTGTAATCATTGAGGTTTTATTAATGTATAATATAGGATTAAATTCGTTATATTAAGCGCCACAATAATGACGCCTACAATATTGAAGACTTTATTTTGATCTAGCTTGGTTGGTTTTGCTTGTTTGGTTGATCGATCGACGCTGGAGAATTCAACTTCAACGACACTCGGCTGCTCATAGTTGGGCATGGTACACTCGATTTAAAAGGTTAGAGGCGGTACGCTCTTGCTTGTACCTTGCTAACCACCCTTTTACAACTGCCTTCATAATATGAAATATCTCCGAAAGCGTAGGTTCGTTGGTGGTGATGAACCCTTTATATAAAATATATAGAATTACCCCTAACCATTCTTAACTAGCCTTGTTTATAATAATCGTTATTGATTTTTCCACAAGAGTTACATTTAAAAACAGGAATAGGTACGACGGCATCTTCATTTGTTGGTGACATTGCCGCTGGAACCTTCTTCAGGGTCACGACTGTCTCGAAATAAGAATAGCCACAATCACAAGTAGAACTTTCAGCGTTCATAATATCAAAGTCAGGGGGCAGTTGCCAATTATTTTGTTCACTCATCTTTGTCTCCTTACTTTAATAATAGCATATGGAGAAGAGAGTGTTAAGAAGAAAGTTCAGTGAAGGGAAATAAATACATGGAAGGGATCTTAACTGTTCTGTCAAGGCCGACGGGAATGACATACCAAAACCTTGCGTCCCAAAGGCCGCATTCATCGTCAATCTCATAACCACTATCAGGCGCAGACCCAATAATCAAACCAAGGTTATCTTCAGAGAGAGGAAGACCATTGATAAAGATTTCAGGATCGATTCTTACTAAATCACCAGCTTTCATTCTTCACTCCATAGTTGTAAAAGTGGATACCAGTCTGATAAAAGATCTCTCCAATACGGAAGTGTGTCTGGTGGAACCATGACCAGTTCTCCTGATCCCAAGCTTCTTCACCATCAAACATATCCCACCATCGAAAAGACATCTCACAAAAGAGCCATCCTAGTTTCTCATACAAATTAATTTTCACTCTCTTCATCTACTAACTCCAAAAACTTTACTGAAGACCAAGCTATTCCAAGTCCTGTCCACAGAACTTCTGCGAAGTCTCCTGACTTTGAATAACTTATTAATATTCCGATGCCATACACATCGTTGGTTAACTTATTCCAAAAATTGTATCTTACTAAACTACCAGGCTTCACTAACCATTATATTTACTCAACGAATGCATTAGACCTTTATCAATTGTTGTTGCGTGAGCATCACCAAGAAGTTGGATTTTGTGATTCTCGATCCTCACTCCATCATCTCGGAGAATAATATCCTCCCCAAGATAAATAGCAATGCGCTCATTAAGCCTACAGGAATTATATATCCAATCAAACTTTATTAGATCACCAGCTTTAACTTCTTGCTTCACTTAACACCTCAAGTTGAGATTCGGGATAATAATATAATTCTGCCCTGTCTGTGAATTTAACTTTTATAATTTTATTTCTGTTGTTTCTGACTTCTGCAATGATGCCAACTTTACCAACTGGAACTCGGTTGTCCAGAAGGGCTACTTTTGTTTTGACTAGATCGCCAACTTTCACTTAAGACTCCTGCTTGTCTTCTTTTGATTTTTCTAACTCTTCATCTAGCTTCTTTTTAATCTCAGCAAGTCTATCACCAAAGAGTGATTCCGCTAAGGACAGTTCGAACATCATTCTTTTATAGTAATGTTCTATAGTTTCATTTTTATCTTTTGGCATATTATTCTCCTAGCACTTATCGTGCTTTCTAAAAATTACATCTGATTCGCCATACTTCTCAATAAAAGCGGAAGACACATATTGTGGATCGAAGTCATACTTATCGTACTCTACAAACCCCATCTCCGAATAAAGATTGCTCAACACTCCTGTATCGAAGTGGTCTAAGTAACATCCGCCATAAGCCAATGCTTTCTCCATGAGAAAATCTCCAACTCCACCAACTCCAGGCTCGTTGTTGTGGACAGCGACAATCTCTTGCATCTTGCCGTCCTTCTCTTTAATGGCAAAGCCCACGTTCATTCCTTCGATTTTATAAAGCTTCATCCTTGACAATTCGGAGGTTGGATATACTGTTGTCATCTCTGGATGCTTGTTGTAGCAAATATCTTTTTCTTGACTGTTACATGTGAGTGAGGCATAAAAAGAATCTGGTGATTGTTCTTCCCACTGCTCGTTCTTAACCTTATCAATCGCCTCTGCTGATTTCTTTTCGTCACCACCTTCCTGAAGCGTAAATAACTTTTCAGCCAAAGAAGTATTATACTCAATCTCTGTAAAGCGAGTTGAGCTTTCTTTGTACTTGTTCCATTTTTCGAATATTCTTTTCATCAGTATTCCTCCACTAATATTAATTAGTCTCTTCCTCGCTTATAAGCTCCAAATCTTCTCGGTACTCCCAAGTTGAATCATCGTTAGACCAGTAGACACACACATCGTGATTCTCTTTATCAAAGTCCATAATTATTCCAACGCCCATCTCCTCCAAGAGCTTTTGCTTAATAACTTCTCGGAGGTCTTTAGTGCCTTCGACATGAAAAAAGTTAAGAGGCTTAAGTAATACCATGTCACCGACTTTCACTTATCACCTCAAACAACGAGTCAAACAACCTCTTATCAATCCACCTGACACGACCATTGGGCCATGCAATCCTGCACTCATCGTGATCCAATATCTCTGGCTTTGGATATCTTGTATCAATAACCACGCCAATAGAATTCGCTGGACAGCCAATGATACGTTTTCTATTTATAACCAAGTCACCGACTTTCACTTATCACCTCTATAAATGCTGGGTTGATCCACTTTGCAATAGCTACACCATTCCACTTAACCATCGCAAGTGTTCTATCATAATCAACGATGATACCAACGCTTTTGGCAAGCTCGGCGTCGTTGAGTATACCGCCGCCTGTTCTTTTTACCAAGTCACCGACTTTCATTTACCAACTCCAAGTCTTTATCACTCTCCCACGTTTTCCACGAATCCGCAGACCATAATACAAAGTATATTCTGCCCCCAATATCTAATCTCTCTTCAAGGATAAGACCGACCCCATGTCGATGAAGCGACTCATCTTCATAGAGCAGAGCATCGTTGCGCCACTCTTGGGAGTATGTTACGAGATCACCGACTTGCACTTACCACCTCAAGTTTATCTATTGTGGTGAATGAATCAGGATCATCTTCCAGGAGATGAACCCAAACACCTTCGACAGAATCAACAGTCCAAAGCTTTACGTCGTCATCTCCCAGATCATCCCAGAAATATATTACCAGATCACCGACCTTCATTTATAACCTCCAACTCGTAATCGTATTCCCAAGTATCGTAATCCTGTTTACCGCTCCACAAGACGTTAGACTGTGAACGACCAAACGCACACTCCTCCATTCTATCAATCACAATACCAACGCCAATAAATTCTGCGCCATGAAATTTATGACCCTCCCACGCCTCTGAGGGCTTTACTAAATCACCGACTTTCACTGACAACCTCCAAGTTAGATAGGTTTGCAGTTATCTGTTCGTTAGTATCCATAAAGACGATTGTGCAATCATTGATCCACCCCATCTCAATAATGATAGCCATGCGACCACTGCCCCTGCACCGTTTATGAATCTTTACTAGATCACCGACTTGCATTACTAATCACCTCGATATCATTTCTACCAAACCACAACATCTCGCCTTCAATACAAACAAGATGCACAGCGTCTTTAGGATCTGTGTCGTTGTATTTATTGACACGCACGACAAGACCAAGACTGTCTCCAAGAGAGCTATTCATAATTCTCACTAGATCACCCACCTTCACTGATAACCTCCATAAGATTAGCTCTGATTAAACCGTGACAACTAGGATCCTGATTCCAAATGATCTTAACATAATTAATACTTTTGTTTTCTTCCCACTCTGGAACATAGACTTCAACAACAATGCCCGTCCAAAAAGAAGACTCTCGATGTTTGTATCTCGCAAGATCACCGACTTTCATTAATCACCTCAAGATCTTTTGCAAGGTAAGAGTTGTTCGAATATTTATCTGACAGAAAATTAACAAAGTAAACTTTTCTCTTATCATACGAAGCGCCTTCCCACTCCTCGATCACCAGACCACAAGAGCCAGCAGGAATAAAGTCTTCCCCAAAGGAATCTCCAATAAGCACTCTTACTAAATTACCGACTTTCACTTACGACCTCAAGACTTTCTTGACAGTTCCAAAACACTCCGTAATTATCGCCCCAAGCAACTCTTACAAAATTCTTACCATCGACCTCTATTATGATCCCTTTTAGGTTGCTGGTGAACTCCATCATATCGGGAGTAGTCATGTTCTTACAGTAGAACATATCCTTGATTACTAAATCACCCACCTTCACTGATCACCTCCAAGTCTTCTGGAAAAACAATATATTCTCGTTCGCCATATTCAGTATCTTTTAAGAAGTCAACCACGAATGGATCGTTATCGGTCCATGCAAGTTCCTTGGTGCCAACAATCAATCCAACCGCTCCATATGGAACGCCAACGCTGAACCGTGTTGTCTTTACTAGATCACCGACTTTCACTTACGACCTCCAGGAGACTTGCTGAGATTGCATCTTCATCATTGGTATCAACCCAACGAATAGCGATACGATAATCACTAGGCATCTCAGCCCAAGTGGTATCCAGAATCTGTGTGACGATTGCAAGCCAATCCGACTCTACTCGTCGAACCAGATCTCCAACCTTGATATTACATTCAACTTGCACTAACTAACTCCAACGATGCAACAGCGGTGTGGGTGTGAATATCTTCTTCAAGAAGTTGACACCAATCACCATTCACAGAAGAAATAATAAATACTCCTCTTTCGGGATCGACTTTGTATTTTACCAAATCACCCACCTTCACTGAGTAACTCCAGTTCCTTCGCTCGGAATAAATACTGGCTCATGCCATATTGGTTTTTAAAACCAAACTCGATCTCATACCCAGTCTCATCAGTCCACTTCAGATCATTTCTCTCTTTAACAATAATTCCAACTGCTCCATGTGGGAGATCTTCGAGGCCCATTTTTGTTTTTACTAAATCACCGACTTTCATTTACAACCTCCAAGTTTCGACTTAAATGCCAAAGGGTTCCATACCCTGCTGGCCAGAGAACACGCACATGTTGGTGATACGCTTCCCTTTCATTTTCTGCCTCGACAACAATCCCACAGCCTAGAACTTCTCCATCGCAATCTTCATCTGGCGTCTTTACTAAATCACCGACTTTCATTTACAACCTCTTCCAATGGCAACCAACCGGACCATGATTCTTTTCCACCGTTACCATCGCTGGCACGTTTAGCTTCAGACTCAAAGAGGATCCAAGCTTGTGTTCCTTTGTCAAACGCCACTCGCTTGTTGCTGGAGCGCACAATGAAAGCAGGTCCGTTCTCACGGATTCTGTTCTTCGTTCGATTCGTCGCCCCTTCAGCGGGACTGAGTAAAACTGTTTCACCGATTTGCACTAATAACCTCTAACTGGTTTGTGGTAAACCACAATTGCTTCCCGTCATGCGCTACAAAGTGAACACACTCTGGAGCAGGATTCTTGTTGGCATATATGATGATTCCAACTTTTCCTTCTTGACGACAGTTTTTAAATTTTACTAAATCACCGACTTGCACTTATTAACTCCAGACCAAAAGGGGCATGTAAAAAGATTCCATTATGCCAACAAATAAAGAAGTGTCCATGACGATCTGTATCTACTATAATACCAAGACCAGTGATGCCTCTATATTTTACTAAATCACCGACTTGCATTAATCACCTCAAGGTCGCTTGCGTAATAAGAACTACAATGGTCTTGACCATCGTTTGACATAAGTTTAATAAGGTAAACCCCGTTGGCAGTTTCATATCCAAGATCAATCTTTTCCATCACCAACCCATGAACACCAGCGGGGATAAGAATTTCGCCCTCCCCACATTCGCTTATCAATACTTTTACGAGATCACCAATATTAACTTTCATTGACAATTTCCAATCCGAATGCTGGGTTCCAAAAAATCCCACCGTTAGACCAACAAACCTGACAGTGTGTCTCACTTGCTTCTATAGCAACAATGATACCCACTTCTTCACCAGCCTGTGCGCCATTCCTTCTTACGAGATCACCAATCTTCATCGTCGCTCCTCCCAAAGTTTCCAACCACCAGAAACGATCGGCTGGGTGTCTGAAGAGTCTTTGCTCTTCTTGTGTGCTGCGAACACCTCTTCACCTGAAGTCAAGCGAAGGAGATATTGTGAACCTCGAATGTGTTCGATAATCAAAGCACCCTCAAAGTCTTTCTGCGTGATAATTTTGCCAACAAGAGCTTTACGCTCCCTTGCCCATGCCGCTCGTTGATCAGCAGTCGCCCGAACGATCCGATCCGATGCCTTGGTTCTGCGTCTTCTCATTTTATGCTCCTAAGAATTTAAAGATAGTAACAAATCCCTGTAAGTGATACAGGGCAAGAACGGTGTAGATAACAACGAGCGCTCGACTCACAGAGAGAGTCACTTTTGCTGCTCGGTTTTTCCACAATATTAAACATCCTATTGAAACAAGCATCATCTTTCCGAGAAGAAAGAGAGAAGGGGAGTAGGCGATCAGCATGTCCATCAAAGGGTTCGCTTCTTTAGCGATACCAATAGACACCCACGTAAGGGTTGCTAGTGCATCAAAGATATTCAAAGCCAGTACAGCACTTAGAGAATCTTTTATGTTCATCGACCTGAACCTTTCAGCCACTTGTTTAATTTCTTACTATAGTAAAATAATACCATAACCACAGGAAAAGTCAACCATAAAAGAACATTGAGGTTATCTTTTTTCAAAAAAGATCGTGGAAAAAGCTTAATGATATCGGCCACTTCCATAGTAGATAAATTCTATATAGTCCTTGGATAATTCCGTAGTAATATCAACAACTTGCAGGTTTGCCCTACTATGCTTTTTTAAGCCGATCGTCTCCCATGACACCAAAACGATCGTTTCTTTGTCGGGATCAACGGCAACAACCCTGCCCCAACCATATGCAGTACCATGTAAGGCGATAACGATATCGCCTATGTCAGGTACGTCATCCATTAATGGCTTCCCCTAATCTTTTGATACGAAGCCACCGTCACTGGATAAAGTTCTTCAAGTATTTTGAGAATTGCTTTTGCCACCTGTTGGATTTCCCATTGTGCGCCCTCGTGAATTCGGAGGTCAACAAACTTTAATAAGTTTCCAAGATTCGCTGTCCCATAATATTGGGTATAAAGATTCTGGGGGAGGACACCTCTTGCCTGTTCACGACAGACGCCTGTGTCAAGCAGGGTTTGGAAAAGCGCCAAACATTTCTGGTGGTGGTCCTTGACAAGCTTGGAGGCTTCGCCATTGTCAACCATGTCATCAGTGCTTGCTTGTCTGTTTGATTCGTGTTGCGACCGGAACTCTTCTGGCTCATAGAACTGAAGTCCGAATTCGGTATAGCGTCTGGAGATTTCATTGTAGCTCCAGGTACGATGCCGATGATGTTGAGAGCGGATAAACAAAGGAACAGTAAAACGAAAAGTAACAGCGCAGTGTTCCAGTGTTGAAGTGTGTTTGTGTTTGATAAGATAATTGATAAGCTTCTTATCCTTATCGTCAAGTTCATCTTTCTCGACACCGAAAGAAACCCTTGCACTATTAACGATGGTTAGGTCATCACCCATATGACTAACATATTCGACAGCACCAATACCATCTTCATACAATTCAATCTTCTTCTGCTTCACTTACGACCTCCAGCCATTTCTCAAGCATTTCCAATATACCAAGTTCCTCATAAAAGAAGCCATGAAGCTTCCAGCATCGGTCTTGCGAAAATTGTTCCAGTTCCACATTATCACCACGCCCAACAATGATATACAATCCACGGGCATGGGGAAGTTTGATGCGAACCAGATCTCCTATCTTCATTTAATTTTATCATATCACACCCCAAGTGTCAAATCTTATTATTGACCAAAAGCAATTTCTTTGGTCGATTGAGTTTCTTGATTGAAGCTTCTCTTTTCATAGCTTCAGAACGAGAGCCACATTCGGCAGACCAGACCAGTTGAACTGGTTGTCTTGTTCGTGTATACTTTGCCCCCTTATTAGAATTGTTGTGTTCGTTGACACGGCGGGAGAGGTTGGTGGTGACTCCGGTATAGAGGGAGTCATCAGAGCAGCGGAGGATATAGACAAACCACATGGGCGGCTCCTTTGCTTTTAAGTGATTCAAATGACTCACGAAAAAATTTTATTGGTAAAACAGTCAAATTCGGGGTACTAAAAAATTTATTATTATTGACATACATATGCCTACACCTATTCTCCGCTAGGAACGTCAGGAAACAACTCAAGTATATGTGAGGGTACACTATCCGTCGTGGCAGTGGGGCCAGTCCCCCCATAAACTTTCACAACGGTCGCTAGTAGCGAACCAGCATCAGCACCAGACTCCAGAGAGTCTTTAATAAGATGGTAGGCAACATGTCTCGCTTCTATTAATTCTTCTTCAGTGACAGTGATAATAGGAGGCTCTTCAGGCTCGTGTCCTTGGATTACAGGCCCTTCCTTGACCCTCGACAGTTCCTCTTGAATAATTTGTTTTAGTCTACCTTTGGTGATGTTCATTGTTATTAACTCGCTCCTTGTAATAATTGGTTACGCATATAAATAGTATTAAAAAAAGGAAAGGGGATATTAAGGTGCAACGTAGAACGGGGATCATTCCTCGCATAGGATCCCAAACCATTCACCCGTCAATTTATTCGTGCCTTTCGACAACCCCCCTCGTCAGTGAAATTGAGGGGCAGCAATTTTGTGTTGGTATTGCCTGTGCCGACACACTCAGTATTCCCGAGGCCATAAAGCACTTACCTGTCTTTGCCGAATCACGCCCCTTTCAGGTACGCTCCATCAACACCGTGAATCCAGCCCTTGCCAAGAACGGCGTCGGGTTATGTCTCACAAGCTACGGAACGGGGTTCAACGTGTCGGAACATTTCTACATTGCACACAAGACTCAGGTGGCTCTTGTGCATATATCATTCACACTCCCTTCAATTATCGAAACAGCTTAGTAGACTTCACTACCAGGTAAGCCAAGAAAGCCAACGAGCAAACTATCAATAGTTCTTTCAAGTTCGCCCATGCTGCCTTGGCATAGTATTTAAAGTCTTTCCATGTCTCGACTGTTATCTCTTTGAATAACTCCCACATACTTTTTAATTTTATAACTCCTCAAGTAAAATTATTTTGCCTTGTTCGGGCAACTCTTCGTATAGTATAATATCGTCAGGGTGTTCGATGTACTCTACCCCGTTGTTCCACAACACCTTGTATAAGTATCCTGTGCTAAGGTCGTCAGGGTCCAATACCCTATCCAGCATCCGTTCTCGTTCTTCAATGTACTCGTTGTTTGTCGGGGGGATCATCAATGCTTCCCTTAACCTAATATAGAATGTCCACTCTTCCATGAATCCTCTGTCAATGTGATCGTTGGGATCCTCTTCAATATCTCGTAGGTACTTCTGGATATCCACTTTCTCAATAACCAATCCCGCCTTAAGGTGCGCCATGGGAAACGGCATCGCTGATGAATATCTTATCAAGTCGCCTATCGCAAACTCTACCTGTTCTTTTTTAAAGACCGTTGACACATGTTACCCTCTGTAGTAAGTATGTGCCAACGGGTCTAATTGCTATTTTTTATTTTATCTGCTTGTGCGTCAAGAACTCCAAGCAATCCTCTAAGAAGTCCTTTACATATTCTGACGGTATGTCAAGCGTTGTTGCAAACACCGACGCCAATTGCTCTCTGGTGATTGTCTCTCCCTCGCCTATAGCATTGACCACCTTGGAAAGCTTTTCGAATACTTCTTTCTTTGCTTCATCTGCTCCATACCATTGACCATAATTATTTACCATCTTCTGGGTGGCGGAGTTATAGCTCATTGGCAACTGCGTAATACCAAGTTTTTTTGCTATTGGAGGCAGCGAAGCTTGCTTGTGCCTCTTAACTGCATGGTAAACATCACCATGGCTTGGCAAGCCCAATGCCTTGGCTGTGCAAGCAACATCCTTCCCATTCTTGGTGTATTCATCAAATATCTGTTTGTCGGTCAATGCCATCTCTACTCCTCGCTGCTCAAGCACTTGCTGATGAACCTGTCTCTCCGATTAATCTGATAACCATACTTGACTGGGAATACCTTCTGTGCTATCAGTGTGGTTAGTGCTTCCCTCGTTATTGGTTCATCACCACACGCTGCAAGAATCTCCGCTACGTCGTCTAGTATCTTGTATCTTTCTTCTTCACTGGAATATGCCATGTTATTTCTTCTCCCAAAAAACGTGTCCGTGTTCTATACCAACTGGTTCAAAAAGTTTTCCTTCTTCCCTCAATCTTTTAATATCCTGTTCGCTTAAATCCAAGCTCCCGTAGAACACATCTAGGTTTAGAAACAACGGATACGGCTTATCCGCCCACCACGTCCCATTCATAACCCCATGCCAAGTTGACTCACATGACTTCGCAATTTTATTTGCTAGACTGATTGCTCCGTCCAAGTCCTCTTTGGCCAAATCCTTCAAAGCCTTTTCCACTGGCACCCTCATATGGTGAAAGCCTTCTTCTAATAAATACTTTTGCATCTTAAGACTGCTCCTTAACACATGCTGTTACAAATCGTTGAACGTCAAAGTTTGCGTTGACCCTCTCCCTCTGGAGCTTGTCTGCGAACATTACAGCGACGGTTTCTTTGTCCACACTGTCCTCGCCTATCTCACTGATCACTTGTGCGATTAGTTCTAGGTGTCTTCGTTGCATATCTACTTTTACTTCTCTACCCTTAACGATCATTTCTTACATCTCCTCAAATAAAGCTGGTGGCATTGGTCGCTCATCTTCATCATCCCATAACCAATCTTGAAACTCTTTACGATACTCTTTGGAGTTGTAAGCCTCGCAATCCTCGTTTGAATACCGTCCTTTTACTTTAAGGATGTTTCCTTTCAAAGCCTCTTCCAATTCATGCAGTGTTTTCTCTGCACTTGTAAGAGCCAAAGCCAACTTGTCAAAGTAAGCTGGTTTGATTGATTTGTTCTTGTTAAGCTTTCTTATGGCTTGACTGATTTCTGGTTTGTTTACTAACTTCATAACTTTCCTTTTTTTAATTTCCCAATTTTTCAGCGTGATCGAAAACGTCCCTAGCGCACGTTCACCGCCATTCCGATACATGGGACATACATTCCGGCGAGGGGGGACGGGGGGTAGGGGGAGTAGGAGTACCCCCTATACCCATTTGCTACACTTGCCTTATTACTTTTGTTATTACTTCAAACACTTCGGCACAGGTTGCGCCTTCGGTTCTTGCTGTGTGTATGGCATCCTCTACTGTGGTTGCCATCTCTGTTAAGGTGAACTGTCTATGCCAGCTATCATCCTTGTTCTTCTCTACTCCCCACTCTTCACCTCTGTAGGTGTAGCTGGGAATGGAGATGCTGTTGTCTACTACTCTGTCTATCTGATGTTCTAATATAATCTTGTCTAACTCTGTCATGTTATAACCTTTTTATTTATGACCCTCGGAATAGTTTCTTATCAGTTAAGTCTTTTAATATTGATCGTATCAGGCTTGCCTGTCAATGACGTTGATTGCCTTGTCCACGCTGTTGCGTATTCAAAGTAATATGCCAGCATTATTAGCTCATCTTCATTCAATGGCATATCATCCTGTGGTTCTAGCTCTTCGTCCATCATCATCTCCTTATGCAATAGGGTTCTCATCCCTCGTTCACATAATAATTAGCATGACGTTTATGTTCTACCTTCTTTTGGCGAAGAGTAGAGATCGACATACCAATTGCTGGCAAGGCAAAGGAGATGAACAGCATCACAAGCAGGTCATGCAGGGTCGCTGCTACATATGCCATATACATGAGCGCACCAAAGAATGCTATATAGATGATCTTGTTTGAATTTAGTTTAATCATTTTATTCTTCTTCCTCTTTATCCTCGATATCCTTTTCCCAAGGGAATCGGAAGTCGGATGCGCTTGCCATGTAAGAGAAATACCCCACGGTGGCAAAGCCAGACAGCAAGAATACAAGGATGATACCTTCAACGAAGGACATTAAGTTAGTCATAGGAACTCCAATCAATCTTCAATGGCGACCACTCGCTCATTGGTTGAGAAATAAGGGTGTTCAGCATAATAAGAGGTGGTCATCCACATTCGCTGACACTTGGAACGCATTGGCTTGGGGGCGCACATGTCCGTGAGGACAATATGACCATCAAACTTGCGATCGTTAACATATTTGGTGGGCGGATCGAAATCAGTTCCACCATATCGGACACGTTCCCACTTGCGGGACTCGCCTTTCTTCCAGATGTATACGTGGTCTTCGGCTACTTCAGAATCAAAGGGAATAACAGTAAACTCAGCCAGCTTTGCCAGCTTGTTGAGTTCAGCAAAAAAGGCAGCGAGCATACCGTCATCAACAGAGCCAGATTGATCAATGCTAATGGCGATACTAGCCCTTCTTGTAATCTTCTTACCAGGATGGATATACGCATAACGACGATTAATCCTTTTAATAGTGCTGGACTTGTTAGCCCGCTGTGATGTTTTAATGAAGTATCTTAATACTTTCTTCCAATCGACCTTCGATGTGATACGATCAAGGATCTCTCTTCTGCAATCACCAGAGACACTTCCCCAGTTACCGCATTTGGACGCTTCAGTTGCTGCTTTCTTCACAGCTTCTTTGAGGCGTTGCTTTGCGATTTCTTGGGAAGTGTTGTCACCTTGTCCCCAACCGCTATGGTCATCGAATGAATCTGGGGTTCCTTCACCCTCGCCCTCACCTTGCTCATCCTCTTCAGGCTTGTCTTCTTTGAGGGCTTCGAAGTATTGTTCAGCGGAGAGTCCACGCTCATACTTTTCAAATTGAGTTCCCTGACCAGCACTGCCAGCATACAGGCAACCTTCGGGCAGTTCGCCTTCGAGGTGGCTATTGATTGCCAAGTCGGTTGCGACATTCCAAAGCTTTGTGATCTTGTTGTCACCTGTAGCGCCGAGAAGACGAGATCCGAGAACATGCTCGAAGACAAGGTGGTAGAGTTCGTGCTTCAATACGCCAGCCATCTCCTTGTCGGAGAGCTTTGCGAAGAATTCGGGATTGTAAGAGAGTTCGAAGTGGCCGTTCTCGCTCACCCTCACACCTGCGGTGGGGATAGCGGTGGATGCTCGCTTGTCGATACGGCGGGAGAGGGCAGCGAAGAATGGCTCGTTCATAAGCAGTCGGGCGGTGTGTATGTTCAAATCGAACTTAGACATGATGTTCCTTTACCTCAAGTGTTAAGTCATTATACCGCATTGGCAGGATATTACAAGCGAAATCGACATGGGGAATCGTGAAACGATCATAAATGATCATAAATGATCGTGGAAATATGAGATAAGTATTGCGAGTGAGATAGTTAGTGTGTTAGGATCAGCCACTATTCCGACTCACTCCTCCAACCTACCTAACCATCCTCCAGCTATCCTTACCTCTTAGCTTATCCTATCGTCCCCACCACCCACAATAAACCACTTTCTACCACCACCTCTTTAGAGGGGGACCACCTCCTCTTATTATACAGTCTTTACTACCCTTACCCTACACCATTCGTTACTTTATGCGTTTGTTTACTTTGCTTAGGATGCCTCTTGCCATTCGTTTAATCCATCCCACCTTTGATTCTTTAATAAGTCTGCCTCTCTTGTTGGTGTACCCCAAGCCAGCATAAGCAGACCTTCTTCCAAACCCACCCATCTTCTCAAGTGCAGCATCGATACCCTCAGCCACCTCCGCAGTGCAAGTGTCTTGAGACACTTCCCCCCAGCTATCCTTTCCACCTTTAATCCATACGAAGTTTTCTTTTGTCAGTGGCATGTTCTTTCTAAATGCTTCTGGGGATTCATAGTACGATGGGTTCTCTTCATAGACCTTCCTAAAGCCTTCTATGTATTCGTCATGGTCTTTGTCTATTCTCTTGTCTCTACCTTCTGTAGTATAGTAGCTCTCCCCTTGTTCGTTATACCATGATGCGTACTTGTCTTCCATTACCCTTTACCTTTCTTATTCTTTATGACCCTCGTCAATAGTTTCTTGCAAGGCTGTGTGTGTTCTTTCCTATTAAGATATTCTCCCTCGTAATCTCTATAACCCACCTTAGACCATGCCAACGAATCGATATTCGATTTATCTTTGGGACTCATAGGCTCTAGCTTATCAAGCGATGCATCAAAGATGCTTTTCAACTTCCCTATCGATTCGTCGTCACGATTATGGCCTTGGGGATTGTGGTAGTTCCCTGCTGCTCCACGGGGATTATAAAAGGAATATTGTTGCTGTTTCCTATTGTTGGAGCCTCTTATAGTTTTAACTCGATATGTACTACTAAACCTCCTGTGGGACGAATAGCGAAGTCTCCGGCGTGACCGTGGGTATGTGAGTCGTGATTGAACACCGTACTTGTCAATGAACCAATCTGCCTGTGCGACCTCTTCATAAATCTCGTTGGCGAAAGAGTGTAGGTCATTTTGAATAAAGCTTTTGGCTGCTGAAGACATGCCACCGCCCCAAAAAGATCTGCTACCATTCACGCTAACAAAATTCTCTCTCGTTAGGGGCATGTTTCTTTTTAACTTTGTTGGGGTGTCATAGTCGGTGGGGTTCTCTTCTAATAACCTCTTCTGGACTTTCATATACTTCTGATAGTCCTTATCTATTCTCTTATCTCGCTCGTCTTCTGTCTGAAGATCGGGTGCGCCTTTGGGGTGGAGTGAGGAATTGTGAAAGGCTCCGTTGCCTTGCTTGTGATAAGGGTCGGCTATGTAGCACCCTTCAATCGATGGCCAATAGTCTTCTTCGTTCATTGTTTGTTCTCTCTTTCAAAGTGTTTTCGTGGGGAGGGGGTTTATTTAACGTCGTCACCATCTTGTGGGATAGCCCTCTCCGACGGGTGCCTGTCTAGCTCAGTTGCACCATTTATTCTATTCAAAAGCAGTCGAGGTTCTTTTAGGTGGCAGGTCCAATGCTTCCATTGGCCACAGAGAATGTGAGAGTACCCTCCTGGAAGTACATCTCTTTCTGTGGAGTTCTCTCTTCGGTGTATACCCCGTTCACCACTGCCCCCGACTGCTCGTTCATCTGTTGTCCTTCTTATCGAGCGCACGATCAATCATGTCGGTGAGGCGGTCTTTCCCAACCAACCCATTAATGACTTCAATCATCTTACCATTCTTAAACATCATGACGGTTGGAATGGAACGAACGCTCCAACGGTGTGTGACTTCTGGGTTCTCATCTATGTTCACCTTGCCCACTGTCACTCGCTCATCGTACTCCGTCGCTAGTTCATCTATCACTGGACCAATCACACGACAAGGACCACACCAAGGTGCATGAAAGTCTACTAGCACTGGCTTGCTGGATTGCATCACCTCTGCTTCAAAGTTCCCATCATCTATCTTTACTGCTGACATATCTCTTCTCCCTTGCTTTGTTTTGAGTTATCGTCTGTGCCAATAATGAAATTTATTATGCTTCTCCCACAAAACTTCAAACACAAAATGCAATGAAGTCATGACGACTACCAGGATAAGTGAAAGAATCATCGACCTTACAAACTCACCCAAGTATATCCACGCTATCATGCTTGAGACAGCGAAGCTTAAGCAGCGCCATATAATTACTTTTGCGAGGTTGTGGCTCACTGGTTCTTGCCTACATGGAGATTAGCCTTCACTTGCTTGACAAGCTTTTGATACTTCTCTTCTACCTCAAGACGATACTCTCTATCGTTGGCTCGCCTGTCGTACTCTTCACGGTCTGGAGCATAGGCAACAATCGGTGTGCCATCAACAGGTGAGCGACGGTTTAATATGCCATGGTCGTCATAGTCGAAGAAGTGTGGAAGAGCGGCAAGGCGTTGTACGTTTCTTATACCTGCTTCACTTATACCAAGCTTGCGGAGTGTCTTAATCTTCTTGTCCATCGTTGCTGTCGGTAGTTTTTCGTTGCTTCCCATCATGTCTTTCTCCTAAAGGCAAAATTTTTTTACCATCTTCTTTTCTTCTTCTCGAATGGAGGCTGGGGACTCGCCGCTGACTGACCCGCCAACAGGCAAGCCCCCAACCACAGGGGACTGCTAATTGAAGTTTCCCAAAGGAAGCACAGCCCCCCTTAGATTACTTCTTATCTTCACCCTCGGTCTTACCCGTAAGGAGGGTTACGATATAGGCACTCACTGCCTTTTTACCAACGGTACACTTGTGGAGTGCTACGGTGTTCTTCAACTCACCAGCACCCAACACAGTCCAAAGCTTCATGGCGACCTCAGAGGGCAGCGTCAGGAAGTAAGCACCAAGGTTCTTAATCTGCTTCGCAGGAAGCTCCTCGTCAAAAAGCTTCTCAGCTTCCATCTTCTCTACCAGAGCGCAATGGTCGTTGATAGAAAAGTCTTTGGTCTTTTTAATTTGACCCTTGACAATAATATCTTCCACAGTCACCTGTGACTCATACTTCTCAACGAAGTCTCGGAAGGCAACCGCTGCCTCGAACCCTACGAAGGCCGAAGCGAGTTCGAAGGTGGTCGAAAGATTATTCTTTCGAGTATCCTCCTCCAGCAGAAGAGCAGTGGAGAGACATTCATCGAGTCTCACCCAAGAACGACGACTAGGATAAACCTTGTTAGGCTCAAAGTCGGTTGTGTGTTCAAGGTGGTTGTGATTCTGGTTAATGAAGTTCCAGACAACACCACACACACTATCCACACCCCATGCGAGCCAGTCCTCTACGGTAGGCTCTACGTCAAAGACAGTCCACCGATCCAACTCGGCAGGGTCCATCTCACCAACCTGATACTGCTCTCCATGCTCTCCACCGTTGACGGCAGCAAACACAAGAGTATCGGGGTGGAGGCTGTGGCCATTAAGCTTACGACTATCGGTAAGCTCAAAGATACCTTGTCGAACTTCGGGGGTTGCCCGATCCACCTCATCCAAGAACAGGACAACAGGCGTATCACACGCTTGTTTAAACCAGTCTGGTGGGCAGAAAGAGGTGACGTTACCGTCAGTCTTAGGCAGTCCAACCAAGTCACCCTCGGTCATTTGAGAGGCTCGACGCTCCACTACAGGGAGTTCAAGAGAATCAGCAGTCTGATAGACTACCTCAGATTTACCTATTCCGTGGCGACCACGGAGCAGAACGGGTTTACGAACTTTAGCGACCATCGGTGCGACGGCGCAGAATGTTTTAAAATCAACTGACATTTAAACTCCTTCAGGGTGTGAACTTCAATTATGTATATAATACCATACTGACAGTATATTGCAACCATAAAGCGACATGGTGTTCTTTTTTTTCATCGAAAACGATCTTTTTATAATACTCAATAAAATCATATACTTAACCTCTGTTATAAGTAGTTGAAAATAGGGGGGATTTACCCCCCTCAAATCATTACCTACCAGTCCGATTCCTTCGACCTGCGCTGGTTCTCATAGAAGTTTGGTGCAGTGGCTTCTTTCAGGCTCTTCTCAAGGCCAGTCGCAGCGGCACTTGAAGCGAGTCCGGTCCATCCTTTGGGATAGACAATACCATCTTCAACACCCGAAATAAGCTCATAGTCCTGTGGGAACCGTTTATGGATCTCAACCAGACGACTCGTTAAATATTCCGAGTACCGATCAACAGACTTGGGAAAGTTTTCTGGAGCCAGAGGAGGAAGATTCATTTCTTTCTCCTTGTCCCAACTATATTTTGGGTTTGGATTGATATTGATCATCTTGACAATTGGTTGTCTGTTGGAGTAACACTCCATGCTTAACATGGATGCAGTATCCAAGTCCATGTCAACGATCATGTATGTGCTACAGTTTTCATTAACCTCGCCCCTGTAAAGCTCCTGAACAAGCGCACCGACTCCCCAACCAGAGTCTTTCATCTGTTTCTTAATCGCTTTGCGATAGTCAGAAGTCAGTTTAATAACCTTCTCGGAGTGTTTCGCATAGTCTTCACACTTACGACGGTTGTGACCTGAATGGCCACAGTAGCTACAGGTCCGAGTGCTTTTACGGCGTGAACTAATAGGCTTGTCGAGCTTGGTTCCATCCAGAAGAGTATCAGACTTCATACGCTTTGCGTATTCTTTCTGGTGATATCGATCCCAAGTACCGACTCTCTCTCGACCCTTGTTGTTTTCGACTTCCCAATCAGCTTGTTCTTTCACCTGCTTGGTATACTCTTCACACGTTGCTCGGTTGTGTCCCCAGCCATAACACCATCCACATCTACGTCTACCCATTGCTCAGAACCTCAAGGTCACAACGATAGTAGGGAATCACCTGACCATCGTTAAATTTAACAGAATAGAGTTTGCTCTTAGAACCAAACATAAGTTCGATCTCAGTAACCAAGCCAGACTCACCAGCCTCGGTCACTCCACCCTCATCGATATCGCCAATAAGAGTCTTTACCAGATCGCCTACCTTCAATGCTTTCACTGTTGCGCTCCCTTGCTAATAATTTTAAGATTCTTGGGACATTTCATCCACAGGATATCGTTGTCACCTTCCCAATGAACTTTCAGTTCAAGGCTACCATAAGGGCTTTCACGAGTCTCAAGAATAATGCCCTTGTCGTTTCGAGCCATTGCCTGACCATAATCAGTGGGAAAGTCACAAATAACTAAGTCGCCTATTTTGTGTCCGGTGTGTTGCATCAATTGCTCCTTCGGTGTTAACTTCAATTATGTATATTATACCACACTGGTAGTGTATTACAAGCATAAAGCGCACCCCTACCTATAAAAACGATCGTTTTTTGGGAAAGCCTAATGATACCAGGCACTTACACTGAAAATTAATTTGTTCAATGAAAACAATAACTTACGATAACAGGCGATCGCCTATTGTTTGCTGTTCTTTTCATCGTTGGCGATCCCAAGTATACCATAGCCAGTAATATCTTTCCATGGACTCTCGCCAAAGGCATCTTTCTTTGTCGCAATACGAAACAGTTTATCAATCACTCTTGTGATAGCCAGCATGTCTGTGTATTGTTCTGGCTTGACTCCATCTGGATAGAGTATCTTTATGATCTCTTGTGACCTTGCGAAGCTATCTCCATATGCTATGTTCTTCTCCTCGACCAAAGATCCAATGGTCTTTCCTATCTCTTCAAATCTTCTCTTAGTCATTGCGATAAACCTTTCCGTAAGTTGTTCCAAGTACATCTTCAAACTTCACTTGCTCTTGTTTATAATAGCCACCAACTGTAAGCTTGCCGTCAAGGTATAGCTCGACCATTGATATCAAACCAATCGCTGTCGTCAACTCAATCGCTGTGTATGTCCTGCCGCCGATCATCATAGGTGTGAACTTCTTATAGTATTCACGCTCACCTGCTTGCACATAGATCAACACACAGTCATTCTGTGTCGATGGAACATGGTTTTTAAATATGTCCACCAGCTTTTCTTCTGTCAATCCCAAATCATTAAACAGGAAGTCAACATAATCATGATGACCAACCCTTCGCAGGGTTTTGTAATCCACATTCAATTTCTTATTGTGTTCTATAGTCTTGCTCAGTGTCCAAGCGA
>Ga0206686_1000025_pt1 | contig 46557 bp, 40 predicted proteins | sample M250012015metaG_FD_155447 | JGI IMG/M metagenome (GOLD analysis project Ga0206686, IMG submission 155447) | Ammonia-oxidizing marine archaeal communities from Monterey Bay, California, United States - M2 500m 12015 | ecosystem: Environmental > Aquatic > Marine > Intertidal zone | place: USA... | reverse complement strand
TGTTGTCATTTATTCTATCTAATTCGCCATCCATTGCGGCATTGATCATTCCTCTTGTATATTTTAATTTCATTCTTCTTCCTACACCGTATGGTCCTCCAGTCCATCCAGTATTCACTAGCCAAACATTAACATTTGACTTCTCCATTTTGTTTATTAGCATTTTTGCATAAACCGTTGGGTGTAATGGCATAAAAGGAGCGCCAAAACATGCAGAAAATGATGGTTCAGGCTCATTAATACCTGCTTCTGTTCCTGCAACTTTTGATGTATATCCAGAAATGAAGTGATATGCAGACTGAGCAGGATTTAATTTTGATATTGGAGGTAAAACTCCAAAAGCATCTGCTGTTAAAAAAAAGATATTTTTAGGATTTTCTCCTTGTGAAGGTATCATTATATTTTCAATAAAATGTATTGGATAACTAACCCTTGTATTTTGAGTTATTGATTTGTTACTATAATCAACAGCACCCATGTCATCTATAATTACATTTTCTAGCAAAGCTCCAGGTTTGATTGCATTATAGATTTCAGGCTCTTTATCTTTAGATAGATTTATAACCTTGGCATAACATCCTCCTTCAAAATTAAAAATTTTGTTTTTCGAATTCCATCCATGCTCATCATCTCCAATAAGTTTTCTACTACTATCTGTAGATAAGGTTGTTTTCCCTGTGCCAGACAAACCAAAGAAAATGGATGTATCGCCATTATTTCCAGTATTTGCACTACAATGCATAGGCAATACATTTTTATAAACAGGTAAAGTAAAATTTAAAACCGAAAAAATTCCTTTTTTTATTTCCCCAGTATATCCTGTTCCTCCTATTATTATAATTTGTTTAGAAAAATTAATTATTGAAAAATTCTTATCTTTTACTTTATCATACTTTGGATCTGCAAAGAAGTTTGGAGCACTGATGATTGTCCAATCAGGATTAAAATCTTCCACTGAATCTCCGTCCAATCTAAGAAACATATTATGTACAAAGATATCACTCCAAGGAATTTCACAAATAGTTCTTATATTAATTTTACATTCACTATTTGCACATGCAGAAGCGTCTCTTACGTATAACTCTTTATTTGATAGATGCTTTGTTATTTTATTATATAAATTTTCAAATGAAGTTTGATCTATTGGAATATTTATGTCTCCCCACCATACCTTATTTTCAGTGATATTATCTTTAACTATATATCTATCCTTTGGTGATCTTCCTGTAAATCTTCCTGTATTTATTGAAAGAACTCCATCATTAGTAAGTTGTCCTAAATTGCTTGAAACTGATATCTTAGTAAGATCAGATACGGGAAGATTATAATTTATTTTTGATTTAAATATTCCATAAATATCTAAGGAAATTTTTCTTAAGATATTTGAGTTGTCATTCATAAAAATAACTTTTGTAATTATATAAATGGTTGGTAAATTTAATCTAAAATTATTAATTAATAAAATTTTATTTTAGTAATATTACTTAATGTTTTATTTAAAATAGATGAGAAATATTTTGATCATTGGAGCGGGAAAATCTACTCCTTATATAGTAAAATATTTAATGGCTAAATCTTCAGACGAAAATTTATTTTTAACTATTGGGGATTTGAATTTAAATAATGCAAAAAAATTATCAACTAGCCACACAAATTTTAGAGCTATTAAATTTGATATTTTAAATAGAAAAAATAGTAGTGAACAAATTTCCAAATCTGATATCGTAATTTCTATGCTACCTGCCAGATTTCATCTTCTAGTTGCAAAGGAATGTTTAAAACATAAAAAAAGTCTTTTAACAGCATCCTACATTAGCGATGAAATGAATGAACTAGATAAGGAAGTTAAAAGTAATGGGATAATATTTATGAATGAGATTGGTCTTGATCCTGGAATTGATCATATGAGTGCTATGAAAATAATTGATCAGATTAAAGATGATGGCAGTGAATTAGTTATGTTCAAATCATATACGGGCGGATTAATTGCTCCTGAAAGTGATAATAACTTATGGAATTACAAGTTTACATGGAATCCTAGGAATGTGGTTTTAGCAGGTCAGGGCGGTGATGCTAAATTCATTGAAAAAAATAAATACAAGCAAATTCCATATAATGAGCTTTTTAAAAATACAGAACCATTAGAGATTGATAAATATGGCAATTTTGAAGCTTATGCTAATAGAGATTCATTAAAATATCAAAATATTTATAAATTAAATAATATTGAAACCTTATTCAGAGGAACCATCAGAAGGGCTGGATTTTGTAATGCTTGGGATGTCTTTGTAAGTCTTGGGATGACTGATGATAGCTACAAAATTGAAAACTCACATATGATGAGTTATAGAGAGTATGTTAATTATTTCCTTTCATCAAATTTAAATGAGTCAATTGAATCAAAAATCAAGAAAAAATTAGGGATAGATGAAAAAAATGTGATATGGGATAAATTGCTAGAATTAGATATTTTTAATAGTGCAAAACAAATTTCTCTCAAAAATGCAACACCAGCCCAAATACTTGAATATATCTTATTACAAAACTGGCAATTAGAAAAAAACGACAAAGACATGGTTGTTATGTATCATAAGTTTGGTTACAAAAAAAATAAAAAATTATATCAAATAGATTCAACTATGGTTAGCATAGGAGAGGATGAAACATATACTGCAATGGCTAAAACAGTTGGGTTACCACTTGCTATAGCTACTCTAGCTATCCTGAATAAAAAAATAAAATCTATTGGAGTTCAATTACCTACTTCTAAAGAAATTTACCTTCCAATTCTAAAAGAACTAGAAGAATATAATATTAAGTTTAAAGAAAAGCTTGTGCCATTTAAACTTTAAAAATTACTTAATAAATTTTTCTATTATCAAAGCTTAGTGCTCCAATCTTATTATTTAATCCTTTAATCCATGGACCATTGTATATATCTTTAGTACCTATATATTCTTTATTGGGCAACCAAGTCACTGCAAAATATTTTTGATCACTTTTTAACTTGATAATAATTTGTTCATCTTTAGACTCAACATTATTTACAACCCCGCTAATATAGGGCCTGTTCTTGTTTAAACTAAAAAAGAACTGATCCTTCATTAAATGTTTGGTTCCATTTAACTCATAAAACTTTTCTATTTGAACTGGTTGGTCAAAATTTAATGTTATTTCTTTTTTTCCACTGTAATAGGCTTTTAATAATTGTGGAGGAGTAATAATTGATGCTTGTTTTTCCTCAAATAAATCGCGAGATACTAGCGGCAATATTCGATTAGCAAGCTCTTTATATCCCTCGAAAGAAAAGTGACAGCCATCGTGTCCAGTAACGGCTGTAGTAGACATTATTTTCACATGATCATACTTTTTTGAAATCTGAGTTTGAATTTCACGAATTTCAGATTGAAAAGCATCGCCGCATCCCGGATGTATCTGAAACAAATATATTTTCTCTAAACCTTTATATACACGTTTCCAATCTTTATTTAATATATCAAAATTGTCGACATAAGATAAAGCGCGCTCTTTATAAGTATCAGATTCACCTTGATGATAAAAAATAGCCTTAATACTATTCTTAAGACCTGCTTGATCAACTCTGTAGGCTAATCTTCCAAAACTAGTTTCTAAAGATATTTTTTCAGGATAAAGCATGTTTTCTTCAATAGTTGAAGAACCACTTCCTCCATTAATAATGGAGACAGGTATTTGATGTTTCTCAACTAATAATTTTGCTAATTCCATTCCCCAAACTCCTACACCATGAGAAATTTTAACAAACCAGCCGCCATCATATCCTTTCTCCCAGGCCTCTCCTTTACAATTCTTGCAATTTCCAGTTGCTAAACCCCATCTAATTTTTTTATCCTCATCAGAATATTTTTCGTAACCTGTCTTAACTCCAAAACTCCTAACAAAAGGACTCGAATAAATAGATTTATTACTACTAGCATGAGAATTAGATTGACCAGTAATTATATAGGCATCACCACAAACTATATTATCTGCACTAAATAAAAGTTTTTTTTCGTTTTTTTTATCATCATACAATTCAAATCTATATTCAAACAACCCAGCATTAATAATATAAGAAAACTCAAACTTTTTATTTTCAATTTTAATAAACTTTGATTCATATAAAGCTTCATCCTTGTAAACTTTTAATTCAAGCTCATTGAGTTCGTTTTTTTCAGTTGTAATTCCAGAAAAAACAACAGATGCTTTATTGTTTTTATCACGAGGATATAATTGATAATCTTCAGGTGATTTTTCAAAATTTAAATCCTGAGCATATGAAAAACTTATTATAAAAAGAAAGAAAATAGGTAAGGTAATTTTAAACTTCATACACTAAATATAAGAAAGAATTAATAATCAAATTCTTAAATAAAAAATAAAATCTACTGGAGTTCAATTGCCTGTTTCTAAAGATATATAGCAATTCTAAAAGAACTAAAAGAGTATAATATTAAATTTAAAGAAAAGCAGGTAACATTTAAATTATAACCTTACTTAACAAATTTTTGAAGCTTATATATAAATATTGGCCATGGAATAATTAAACATACTGACCAAATTACTGCTGTCACCGCTTCAGAAAACATAAGATAAGAGATGGCAAAAATTAAAGTAGAAGCAAAAGTAAGTATCACAAAAAACTTTTTCCAAAAAATTAGAAGATTTTCTAAATCAACTTTTTTTCTTTCTTCTACTGACATGGTATTATAGCCCGCCATTAAATATTTAGCATTATTTTTATTTACTAAATATGCAATCAAAATAAAAATAACATCTACAAAAAGGACTGTCCAAAAAATCATAACTAAATCACTAAATTAATAATTTTTCCAGGGACGATAATAATTCTTTTTGGCTTAACACCTTCTAACTTATTTAAAACATTATCATTAGTCATTATGATTTTCTCTATTTCTTTATTAGTAAGATCAAGAGACAACTCTAGTTTAAGCCTAACTTTTCCATTAATTGAAACAGGATAAATTTTGCTTTCTTCTTTTAAATATTTTTTTTCAAAATCAGGGAAGGATTCCTTTGTTATGGATTCCTTATTTCCAAGCAAACTCCACAATTCTTCTGTAATATGTGGTACATATGGTGATAAAATTATCAATAGTGGCGATAATATTTTACTGCTAACACAATTTTGGTCAGTTAATTCATTGACTGCAATCATAAAATTTGAAACAGCTGTATTAAATGAATGTGATTCAATATCATTATCAATCTTACTAATTGTTTTATGAAGAGTTCTTAAATTGTCTAGCTCTGGTTTTATGTCATTTACCTTAATTCCTGATTCATCTACATATAGTCTCCATAATTTTTTTAAAAAATTATGGGTTCCAACTATACCTGATGTGTTCCATGGCTTATATTGCTCTAAGGGTCCTAAAAACATTTCAAATAATCTTAAGCTATCGGCGCCATAATCTTCACATATTAAATCTGGATTTACAACATTATACCATCTCTTTGACATTTTTTCTATTTTTCTCTCAACAATAAAACCATTCTCATTAGAAACAAATTCAGCCTTCTCAAAAATTGGTTGCCATTTCTTGAGTCTTTCTATATTTAATTCATCAGAAAAATTGACCAAATTAACATCAACATGAATTTCTTCAACATCTTCATTTTTTAATAAATCCTTTGAGATATATTTATTAGTCCCTGAAAGTCTATATATAATTGCACTAGAGCCTAAAATCATTCCTTGATTTATTAATTTTTTAAACGGTTCATCAAACGGAATAATTTCCCTGTCACATAAAAATTTAGTCCAAAATCTTGAATATAGAAGATGTCCTGTTGCATGTTCATTGCCTCCAATATATAAATCTACATTTGACCAGTAATCTAAAGCTTCATTGCTGCATATTTTACTAGAATTCTTAGGATCAATATATCTTAAAAAATACCAGGAACTTCCAGCCCATCCTGGCATTGTATTTAATTCAATTGGAAAAATTGTTTTGTTGTCTATTTTATTCTTAGAAACTATTTTGTTTTCTTTTTCATCCCACGCCCAGTATTCTGCTCTACCAAGAGGAGGATCTCCTGATTCTGTTGGAAGATATTTTTCAACATTTGGAAGTTTTATTGGTAAATATTTTTTTTCTATAATTTTTGGAACACCATTTACATAATATACAGGGAATGGTTCACCCCAATATCTTTGCCTAGAAAAAACTGCATCTCTCAATCTATAATTAATTTCTTTAATGCCAATTCCATCTTTTTCCAATCTAGAAATGATGGAATTTGTGGCATCATCAAAAGAAAGGTCATTTAAGAATGAACTATTTTGTAATTCAAAATTTTCTTTATCTACAAAAGCTTCATATGATATGTCTTTGTCCTTAAAAATATTAGGAATATTAATATCAAAATGCTTTGCAAAATTATAATCCCTTTGATCTCCACATGGGACAGACATTACTGCTCCGGTTCCATAACTTGCTAAAACATAGTCTCCAACCCATATTGGAATTTTCTCTTTTGTAAAAGGATGTTCTACGTAAGAACCAGTAAACACTCCTGTTATTTTTTTTACTTCAGAAATACGGTCTTTCTCACTTCTGTTAGATGTAGATTTTATATATTCTTGAACTTCAGCCTTGTTTTCATTAATACTGATTTTTAATGCAAGTTCATGTTCAGGCGCCAACGTCATAAAACCAACTCCAAATATGGTGTCAGGTCTAGTAGTAAACACTTTTATAGAATTATCATGTCCAATAATATTAAAATTCATGGAGACACCAATTGATTTTCCAATCCAATTTCTTTGTGTCTCTTTTATTGAACTTGACCAATCAATTTTATCTAAATCATTTAATAGTCTATCTGCATAAGCACTAATTCTCATATTCCATTGTAACATTAATCTCTTTTCTATTTTAAAACCTCCTCTTTCAGATACACCATTTACAATTTCATCATTAGCCAATACAGTTCCCAATTCAGGGCACCAATTAACTTCTGATTCAGCTAAATATGCAATTCTGTAATCTTGCAGTATTTTTTCCTTATTTTCCTCACTAAAGTCACTCCACTGCTTTGAAGAAAATTTTAAAGTATTTTTAGTTGTTGAAGAGGTTAATTGTTGATTCCCCGATTTATTAAAAATACTGATTAAATCATCAATTGATCTTGCCTTATCTTGATCCTTATCATACCATGATTCAAATAGCTCAATAAAAATCAATTGAGTCCATTTATAATAGTCTGGATTACTAGTTCTGATTTCTCTTGACCAATCAAATGAAAAACCAATTTTATCTAGTTGATTTCTATAAGTATTTATATTTTTTTCAGTAGTTGTTTTTGGGTGCTGGCCAGTTTGAATTGCGTATTGTTCTGCTGGTAATCCAAAACTATCATAACCTTGGGGGTGTAGTACATTAAATCCCTTTAATTTTTTAAATCTAGAATAAATGTCAGAAGCTATATAACCTAGAGGATGACCAACATGAAGGCCTTCTCCACTTGGATATGGGAACATATCCATTACATAATATTTTTTCTTATCTAAATCAATTTTAGTTTTATAAGTATTATTCTCTGTCCAATACTTTTGCCATTTTTTTTCTATTGATTTAAAGTTATACTTCATTTAGTTTATCCTACTGATATTAAACAAATTTACATTTTCTTATAAGAAAATCTTTTTAAATAGTTGATTTGTTCATTATTTTTACTCAAAACTAATTGACAAGCATGGATAACCAATTCGAAGAATTTCAGAAAAAAAGATTACTTACATCATATTTTTCTGTTATTATGATTATATCAATCGTTTTATTCCTCTTTGGCGTTCTAGGGCTTTCAATAATAAGCATTAAATCAGTAGGGAATTCCTTTAAAGAAAAATTAACTGTATCAATATATCTTAAAGAAGACATAAAAAATGTTGAAATAAATCAATTAAAAAATAGTTTGACAATGTCTTCCTACATAAAAAGTCTAGATTTTATTTCAAAAGATGAAGCAGCAATATTTATGAAAGAGGAATATGGAGAAGATTTTGTAGATGATATAGGTTATAATCCTCTGGTTAATTCTATTGATATTAATTTAAAATCTGATTATATAAATAATAGAATATTAGATAGTATTTCTAATAAAATATTAGAAAATAAATTTGTAGATGAAGTAATTTATGATAGAGATTTAATATCTATTATGAATAATAATCTTAATAAAATTGCTTTTTGGATACTTCCAGCTTCCATAATATTTTTAATAATAGCTTTTTTAATAATTAATAGTTCTATAAGGCTTTCTATCTTTTCAAATAGACATACAATAAAAACAATGCAGATGGTTGGGGCAACAAAACATTTTATTAGATATCCGTTTATAATTAAAAACATTAAACTAAGCATAATAAGCTCAATTATTGCCTCTCTAGGTCTGGCAATGCTAATTGTTTACCTTAATAATAGCATCTCCTTGCTAGAAATGGTAAATAAACTTTTATTGCTTGGATTATTTATTGTTATCTTAATACTAGGAGTAATAATTAGCTGGGTAAGTACTTTCTTTGCAACTCAAAATATATTGAATCTGAATACTGAAAAATTTAATTTCTAATATGAAAGAAAAAAAACCATATAATAAGAAATTATTATTTACAAAAAAGAATTATTTAATTAGTTGTATTGGATTAAGTTTTATTCTAATAGGCTTTATTATTATGTCTGGTGGAGAAAGTAATGATCCAAATATTTTTAATGAAGAAATATATAATTTTAGAAGAATAAGAATTGCTCCATTACTAGTTCTGTTAGGGCTAGGCATACAAGTTTATGCAATTTTATTTTCTTCTAAAAAATAATTTAATGGATATAGTAGATGCAATAATTTTAGGTATTATTCAAGGATTAACTGAATTCCTTCCAGTTTCATCAAGTGGTCATCTAGAAATTGGAAGAGAAGTATTAAATGCTGATTTATTGGCAGCTGAAAATCTACTATTTACAATAGTATTACATTTTGCAACCGCCCTTAGTACAATTATTATTTTTAAAGATGATATAGTAGAACTTCTTCGAGGTTCTATTTCTAATTCTATTAATGGAAATCACAAATATTTATTTAAAATAATTATTTCAATGATTCCAGCAGTATTAATAGGTTTGTTTTTTGAAAAAGAAATTGAAATATTATTCACTGGGAATATAACCTTAGTTGGATCAATGTTAATAATTACAGGGATTCTGCTATTGTTAACTAAGATTAGTAAAGAAAAAAAGGGAGTTATATCATACTATCACTCATTTATAATTGGAATATCTCAAGCATTTGCTATTATCCCAGGAATATCTAGATCTGGTGCTACCATTTGTACATCATTGCTTTTAGGAAATAATAAAAAACAATCCGCAAAATTTTCTTTCCTAATGGTTATTCCATTAATATTTGGAAAAATTATTAAAGACTTATGTAGCAATAATATAGCCTTTAACAATATAGACTATATCGTGTATATATTTGGGTTTATCAGTGCATTTATAACAGGTCTTTTTGCATGTAAATTGATGTTGAAAATCGTTAAAAACAATAACTTAAATATATTTAGTGGATATTGTATAATCCTTGGATTAATATCTATTATAATTACTTCATTATGATGAATGGTGAAGATTTCATTTCAGGAAAATTAATTCTAATCAATAAAGAAAAGGAATGGTCTTCCTTTGATGTGGTTAATAAAATTAGAGGTGCAATTAAAAAGAAATTTTCAATAAAAAAAATTAAAGTTGGTCATGCCGGAACTCTGGATCCATTAGCTACAGGATTACTGATATTATGTACAGGGAAAATGACAAAAAAAATTGACAACCTAAGTATATTAGGAAAAAAGTATTTAGGAACAATGACATTAGGAGCAACAACTCCATCGTATGATTGTGAAACAGATATTGATAACACATACTCAACTAGTCATATTACAGAAAAATTGGTAAAGTCAAATGTCAATAATTTTATTGGAGTTACCACTCAAAAACCTCCTATATATTCCGCAATAAAAATAGATGGCAAAAGACTTTATAAGTATGCAAGAGCTGGAGAAAAAATTAAAATAAAATCTAGAAAAATTGAAATATTTGATTTTAAAATTGTAAAAATTAAAATGCCAAATATTGATTTTGAGATATCATGTAGCAAAGGGACATATATAAGATCTATTGCTAATGATTTTGGAAAAAGTCTTAATTCTGGAGCATATCTGTCGAAGTTGAAAAGAACGGAAATAGGAGTTTTTAAAATAAATAACGCATCTACAGTTAATGAGTTTATTGAGAAATATTTAAACTAAAAATTTATTTTATCTATTATTATTTTATAATTTTTATCATAAGGGATGTTTCCTAGAATCATGCTAATGGCTTTGGTCCTAGCATATATTTTCTTATCAGCTTGAATAATATTCCATGGACAAATTTTAGTGTTTGTTTTTTTAAACATAGCATCCTTATAATGAGTATATTCTTTCCATAGTCCTTGAGCTTTTTTATCCACTTTAGTATATTTCCATCTCTTTATTGGGCTATTTTTTATTTCATTAAATCTTTTAAGCTGCATTTCCTTACTTATTGAAAAATAAAATTTTAAAAGATAAAATCCTGAATCAATTAACATCTTTTCAAATTCATTAACTTGAGACATAAAAATATTATATTCATTCTCTGTACAAAATTTATTAACTGGTTCAACAACAGCTCTATTATACCAACTTCTATCAAAAAATATCATATTTCCTTCCTTAGGTAGGTTTTCTACATATCTTTGGAAATACCATTGAGAACTTTGAGTTTTAGTTGGCCTTGGAAGAGCTACTACTTTTAATCTTCTTGGATTAAGATGTTCTACAGCTCTTCTTATTGCACCTCCCTTTCCTGCAGCATCTCTCCCTTCAAATATGAAAATAACTTTCTTTTTATTATCAAATACCCAATTCTGAAGTTTAATCATCTCTGACTGTAATTTCTTTAATTCAGATTCATACTTTACATATTTTATAGTTTTAGCAATAGATGTATTATGTCTGCCTAATAAGTTTACCAATCCTTTGTTGGAATTCAATAATTTTAGTTCCATATCTGAAAGACTACTGCCCATTTTTATGATATTTTTAAATTCAACTTATAATGTTTTTATCTAGTAAAATATTATTATTAGAAATTTCAAATCTTGATAATATATATTTTATAGATTCTGTTCTTGCTTTTAATTTATTATCACTTTTAATATTAATCCAAGGAGAAATATTTGTGCTTGATTTATTAAACATTTGGTTCTTGTATTTTGTATATACATCCCATCTCTTCTGACTCTCCATGTCTACATTGCTAAATTTCCATGACTTCAGTGGATTTATCATTCTTTTTTGAAAACGTCTCTTTTGTTCAGATTTTGTTATTGAAAACCAAAATTTAATTATTTGAACTCCATCCTCGATTAACATGTTTTCAAATTCATTTACCTGAGACATAAAAGTATTATATTCTCGATTTGTACAAAAACCCATAACCGGCTCAACTACAGCTCTATTATACCAACTTCTATCGAAGAATACTATTTCTCCAGGGCTCGGCATCATTTTTAAATATCTACGATAATACCATTGGCCTTTTTCTTCTATAGTTGGTTCAGGAAGTGCAACAATTCTGGAAGTTCGTGGGTTTAGATGTTGTGTAAAACGTTTTATTGCTCCTCCCTTTCCTGCAGCATCTCTTCCCTCGAATATAATGCATACTCTTATCTTATTATTTATAATCCAGTTCTGGAGATCTACAAGTCTGGATTGTAGAGATAATAATTCTTTGTTATAATTTACCCTTGCAATTACTTTATTGTATTTTTTAGTTGGAAGTTTTCTTTTTAAAATTTTTAAAAAATTATCCTTATCATCAAAAAAAATAAAATCCTTTTCTTTTAACATAATTTATGTTTAAAAAATTAAATCTAAAAAATTATTATTATTAAGCTAATAAAACAGAATTTAACAACTGCTACTAAAAAGGAAGGTCATCTAAATCTTCTTTATTTAAATCATCAGCTGGTTCAAACGGGGTCAGTGAATCTAGCCCGGGTTGTTCATGGCCTGAATTTTCATCTTGCAAAAATTCGATTCTCCATCCTTGAAGTGAAGTGAAGTATTTAATTATTCCTTCTGGGTTCTTCCATTCTCTGCCTCTTAAGTTAATCCCAATTTTTACCTCTTGACCTTCTTGAAAATCATTTAACAAATCTGTTTTTTCCTGTACAAAGTCAATACACAATGTTTGTGGATATTGCTCTTGAGTTACAATAATTATCTCTCTTTTTTTAAAACTATCTGTTATTTCTTGAACATTCCCAACTAATTTGATTTTACCCTGAACTTCCATTTACTATATTTTCTGATTAATATTTGAATTGACAAATTTAACAATCTAAAATAAAGATTAACAATTATTTACAAATTAATGACTAGTTTGTTTTGATTTAATCTTACTATATTTAATATGATTATTCTAAGAAGAAATAATGAACAATAATATAAATATTATTAGATGGTCTATTATTTTAGGCTCATTTCTTATAATTTCATCAATTCTTTGGAATACTTATCTCTTCTTCCAGTACTTTAAAAATGAAGAAAGAATTAAAATGGAGATTTGGTCTAAAGCTCAAATTGAACTGATCAATTCTGATCAAGAAAATGTATCACCCCTTACGTTAGATATTCTAAGAAATAATACTTCTACACCAATGATTAAAGTAAATAATGATGGAAGTATAGAACATAATAATATAGAAAATTTAAATCTGACAGATACAATTACTGTTTCTAAACTAATTAAAAAATTTTCTAAAGAAAATAAACCTATAGAAATTAAGTATAACAATCAGGTCCTATCAGTCCTCTACTATGGTAATTCAACTATTATTAATAAATTAAAATATTATCCGTTAGCACTTCTTCTAATAGTTTTTCTTTTTACATCAGTAGTTTATTTCTTTTATAAAAGCTCAAAAACAGCTGCACTAAATAAATTATGGTCAGGCATGGCTAAAGAGACAGCTCATCAAATTGCTACCCCTTTATCTTCAATTATGGGATGGATTGAAATTTTAAAAAATAAAAATGTTGATAACACCTATATAGATGAAATTCAAAAAGACATTAAAAGACTTAATACTATTACTGATAGATTCAGTAAAATTGGTTCTGTTCCCGCTCTTGAAAGAAAAGATATTGTATTTGAAACAGAATCTACGGTTGAGTATATGAAAACTAGATCTTCAAATTCAGTGAATTTTAAATTAGTAAAACCAAAACAAAAAATTATTACCCTACTAAATTCACAACTTTACAGCTGGACAATTGAAAATTTATTAAAAAATAGTCTTGATTCAATGAAAGGGTTAGGTGATATTACTATAGAAATAAATGAGACAAACTTATTAGTAGATATTCTTATAATTGATACAGGAAGTGGAATTGAGAAAAAACTATATAAAAAAATATTTGATCCGGGGTATACATCTAAAAAAAGAGGCTGGGGCCTAGGGCTTTCATTATCAAAAAGAATAATTGAAGATTATCATAAAGGATCAATAGAGGTAGTTTCTTCAACAATTGGTAAAGGGACAACAATAAAAATTCAATTAAAGAGAGCTATAAGCTGAAGCAATTTTTTCTGCTGTAGATATAAACTCATCCTTATCCAATTTTACCTTATTTATAAATGTTACATCTTTAATTGCTGTAATTGGAATTAAATGGACATGAACATGAGGAACATCTAATCCTATAATAGATAAAGCTACTTTTTTACATGGAATAGTTTTTTTTATAGCTAGAGCAACATCTCTAGAAAAACCTATTAATTCCTTAAATAACTCAGGATCTAGATCAATAAAATCATCAACTTCATTCTTAGGAACGCAAAGGGTATGTCCCCTAGTATTTGGATTTATATCTAGAAAGGCTAGGAATTTTTCATTTTCAGCAACCTTGTATGAGGGGATTTCTCCAGAAATAATTTTTGAAAATATTGAAGGCATTTATCTTGAAATTTTTAATATTTTGAATTTTAAGGTTCCATTTGGAACATTTATCTCAGCTATATCTCCGATTGATTTTCCTAATAATCCTTTGCCTATTGGAGAATTAATTGATATTTTACTGGAAGCTAAATCTGCCTCGCCATCTGCTACAATCATATAGTCCATTTCCATACCATTAGACTCATTTTTAATTTTAACTTTTGATAAAACTAAAACTTTAGAAATATCTAGCTGAGATTCATCTATTAATCTAGCCCCAGCTAAAGTTTCTTCTAATTTTGAAATTTTCATTTCTAGCATTCCTTGTGCTTCTTTTGCAGCATCATATTCGGCATTTTCACTTAAGTCTCCCTTATCTCTTGCTTCGGCAATGGCATTAGAGATCTTAGGCCTTTCAATATCCTTTAATGTATTAAGTTCTCCTCTTAATTTTTTTAGACCTTCTTCAGTATAATATGAGACTTTACTCATGATCTATATATTGATGCTATTAACTATTTATATTAAAAAAATCTCGTTCACACGAGATTCTAATCAAATATACAAAATATTTATTTCAATATTTTTTTTATTGTATTTTCGCAAAATGAAGCAACTACTATTCTATATTATTATTATAACTACATTTCTTAGATGTTCTGATATTGATCCAGATCCAAAATGCAATTTTCTGTTTGATATAAAAGTTGCTCATGAATTAAATATGAATCTCCCACAATACAATGATTTGAATTTCATTAGTAATTCAGTGTATGTGCCAAATATTGGAAATGGAGGTGTAATAGTAACAAACTCAGGTACAGGATTTTTAGCTTGGGATGCTGCTGATCCAAATCACACTTTTAGCCAATGCTCTATTTTATCTATTGAAGGACTAGAAGCTTCATGCAGTTGCCCTGATGAAAATAAATATAGCTTAATAACTGGGCAATCATTAGAAACTCAACTAAATTGTACTCTAAAAACATATAGAGTAGATCAGGTTGGAAGTAATTTAATTATTACTAGCTTCTAAAACTCAAATGTAAATCCTAACAAATAATTTCGCGTAGCTTGAGGATAATATCCAACGCCTTCAATGGTAGATATTTGATTAGGATCTGTCCATGTATCATTATAGGTGTAATGATACCCATGATTAACATATAATTTATTGAATAAATTATTTACTAATAAGCTCACTGAAATTTTATCAATTATGTCAGGTATTGGGAATTGATAAAATACATTTAAATCAACAATAGTAAAAGAATCTAATTTTGATAGAGTTGAATTTATATTTGACATATACTGATCAGATATATATTTTGTATTTAAACTTAAATCTAAGTTCTGTAAAACTTCATAATTAAAAGAAATTACTCCAATTAAGCTTGGCGAAAATGAAATATCAGTATCTCCAAAATTTTGTAACTCTCCATCGTATTCATAATAAAAATCTTTGTTTTTATTTATGCTTCCTGTAATATTAGTATATAATGATATTTTATTTCCTAGATTTCTAGTGTCTTCTAATTCTACACCTAATCTATAGCTTTTACCACTATTAGTTTTAATTCTATTGCCAACATCATCAATCTGCCCAGTTAAAACTAATTGATTAGTATAATTCATGAAATATAAATTAGCCTTAGATTGAGAATTATTGGTTTTGTTTTTATAACCCAATTCAAAATCATCTAATTCCTCATGATTTGGATTGCCATTTGTAAAATCAGTTCTAGAAGGCTCTCGATTAGCTCTGGCATAAGAAAAATAAAACTCATTTCTGCTATTCATTTTGTAATAAACACCAAGTTTAGGATTAAAAAATTTATATTTTTTATCTATTGCTTCTAATGGAATATCTCCTGGGTTTCCATGCACATGTCCATCATGAGTCGCAAATTCACCTGGAAGACTAGCGTTATAATAAATACTTCTTAATTGAAGATCCGCAAATAATGAAATTTTTTCGTTTAAATGGTAATCTAATTTTGAATATAGATTTAGTTCTGTTTTATCTCCATAAAGGTCATAATACTTATGTCTGATCTCAGATTCACCAGCATGTCTAGCCCATATTACTTCACCAAAGTGTTTTCCATAATAATTATTCCAGGATCCTCCCAATATTAATTCGTACTTGTTAGTAGTATTAATAAAATTGAAAACTGTACCATAAAAATCATTATCCAACCATTTTCTTCTAATAAGATCGGTTAATTCTTCCTCTTCATCGTTATGATCTAAACCATAATCTTCCATGTGTTGATCTTCAACATATTCTTCATAATACCCTCTTCCATAAGTATAGTGTAAACTAAAATTAGAGATCCAATGATTATTTAGTCTTTGATTCCAATGAAATTGATAGTGATCTTGCTTATAATTATCCTCCTGATTATCATAAAAGTGTATATTACCTTCATCATCAGTATATAAGCCAGCTGGGTTATATGTTCTGTCATTTTCTAAAGTAGCTCCGTCAATACCATACCAAGATTGATAGGTAATTTCATGTCCAGCTATATTTAAAAACTTTAATACAGTTTCATCAGTCTCATATATAGCTTGAATAAAATAAGATCTTAAATTAGAACTCGCTCTATCTACATATCCATCTGATTCAATTTTTGATAGCCTACCACTAAACTCTATTTTATCATTTAAAAGCCCTGTTGAAAAATTAAATGTATTTTTTAGAGTTCCATAGCTTCCAAATGAAGTTGAATATTCGCTTGTAGGTTCATTGGAATGAACATCTGTTAGAATATTTATACTTCCTCCAAAAGCACCAGCTCCATTTGTTGAAGTTCCAACACCTCTTTGAATTTGAATATTGTTAATTGAAGAAGACAAATCTGGAAGATCAACCCAATAAGAATTTAGAGATTCTGAATCATTTAATGGAATTCCATTAAATGTGACATTTATTCTTGTTTCATCTGATCCCCTAATATGCATAGCTGAATATCCAATGCCATTTCCAGAATCACTATGAGTAATAACACCCGGTGTGTATTTTAGCAATGTAGGGATATCTTGTCCAATATTAAATGGTCGTAATTCTTCTCTAGTTACCTCTGAATAGGTAACAGGTGTATCATCTGATGCTCTAAAGGCTGCAACTACAACCTCTTCTAAATGAACATCTACAATTGTTAAAGAATCCTTATCTATGACTTGAGAATAAGAACAGAATATTGATAAAAAAAAGCAGCCTATAATTTTTTTCATTAGAATAAATTTTTGGATGCTTTAGTTTTCCGTTTCTAAAATTACTTAGTCACGTTCAATGGGTATAATCTCAGCTAAAGCACCCCGTTTACAGAACAAATATCTTATTTTTTTATAAGATTATCAATATGATTAATGGCTAAATCTAATTTTTCTTTTTTGCTGCCTTTCAAAATAACATATGGCCGGTTATATTTAATTAATGCTCTTTCAAAAGTATTGAAAGATTCCAATCTCTCATTTGGTTTATCTCTAAGATCGTCCTTAACCCATGGCACATCAATAAATGTTAGAAAATATAAATCATAGGTATTTTCTATAGCATATTTTTCTATACTTGGATGACATGTGCCGGAATAATATGATTCTGAATACACCTTAGTTTCCAATAAATCTGTGTCACAGATTAAGACTGTATTAGTTTTTTGAGATAGTTCATTTTCTGTCCTAATTTGACCTTTAGCAATTTCGATTAGATCTTTTGGTTCACAAGTTTTTCTTTCATTATTCCATTTGTTCTGCAGATATTCTCTTGCATACTCTCTAACCCAAACTGAATTGTAATGTCTAGCTAGTTTTTGAGCCAAAGTTGTTTTTCCAGTAGACTCTGGACCAAATAAAACAACCTTTATACAGTTTGACTTTGTTTGTTTAAAGTTTTTTTCCATTCGTAATATCCTTGTATTGCTAATATCAGAAAAATTAAATATTGTAAAGATAGTATACCTAAACCTCTATAGCTATATAAAGGAACTGTTATTATATCACCAACAATCCAAAAAATCCAACTCTCAATTTTCTTGTTTGCCATTAACCACATCGCTGTAAAGAAAATCCCAGATGTAAAAATGTCAATATAATTTGGAATTTGTAGATGATCTAAATTGATTTTATAAACAAAAAATGTAATTCCTATAGTTAGTAAAAAGAAAAAAGAGGCTATCAAATATTGCTTTTTATTAGTTTTAGAGATTAAAACTATATGTCGATTATCCTTAATTCTAGACCAATTCCACCATCCATAAATACTCATTATAGAATAGTATACATTCATCATCATATCTCCAAAATATTGAGCCCTATATAGAAGATATATTGTAATAACAGTACAAATAATTCCTGTTGGATAAACTAATATGTTTTCTTTTTTAGCATATATAACACTTATTATTCCAAAAACAAATGCAAGAAATTCAAATACAATTATAAAGGTTGGAGAATTTGAATATGCCTCTAAAAAAAATTCATAAATTTCATTCATCATTTGTGTGTATTAGATATGCAAAACTATAGTTTTCTATTTTTAAAAAATAAGATACATATCGTTCCTTTAATTTTTTATATATAAGCCATGAATATGTAAAGTTATCACATAAATTAAATGGTATGACTAAAGAATGAGTTTTATAATCTAATTCTTTAATGTTAGCAATCTTGTAAATTGATTCTTTAATATTCCAGACTATTGATATTCTATTTAAATCATCAAAAGTCAAATATGAAGTTTCATAACCAATGAATTTTTTAGCAATTCTGCCAATTTTTTCGTTATTTTCTTGGACGTCAATTCCTACCTTTAAATCGCTAATTATTACACATGAGAATAAATTTGAATGACTTATAGAAATAATTTTTCCATCTTTTAATAATGGTCTTTTCTCTTTATAATATAAATCTTCATCAGAATATCCTAATTCAACTAAAATAGCCCTAACACTTAAAAATTGTAATTTGTGAATTCTACTGTTTCTGTTTTCTAATAATTGTTTAGATATAGGAGAAAGCCTGATAGATTTATGAAAAAAAATTAAATTTTCTGTAATCTTCCAAATACCAACTATGGTATTATCATTCGGTTTTATTATTCGAATAATTGGCATTATAACAAATTATGTACTATAAAAGTACAACTCTGAAAATTAAAGATTATACTTTAGAAGGGGCAATAGAAACAAAAGATTTGTTATCCTTCTTTTTTGTAAACTTTACAACACCATCAACTTTTGCATGAAGAGTATGGTCTTTACCTAAATAGACGTTTTCACCTGGATTATGGACAGTTCCTCTTTGTCTAACAATTATATTCCCAGCTCTTGCTGCTTGTCCACCAAAAATCTTAACACCTAATCGTTTCGATTCTGATTCTCTACCGTTTTTAGAGCTACCTACTCCTTTTTTATGTGCCATTTTTTATGCTTTTAACTTAGTGCTTTAATCAAATCAGCTTTCTTCATTTTAGAAATACCTGAAATACCTTTTGATTTAGCTAAACCTTTTAAAACAGCAACAGATAATTTAGTTAAATCCTCCTTCTTCTCTGACTTTTTCTCTTCTGTTTGTTCTACTGCTTTTACCGATTTTTTTTGTTTTTTTGCTCCCGATAATGATATATCATTTATTTGAATCTGAGTCAATAGTTGACGATGACCATTTTTTACTCTGTATCCTTTTCTTCTCTTTTTCTTGAAAACAATTATTTTGTCAGATTTTAAATGCTTTAAAATCTTAGCTCCAACCTGAGCGCCACTAATCAATGGTGTTCCAAGTGAAATCTTATCCTTATTATCAATCATAAGAATCTTATCAAAAGTTACTTTTTTACCTTCATCTTCTTTTAGACGATGTACGTACAGCTTTTGATCTTTTTCAACCTTAAATTGTTTTCCCGCTATTTCAACAATTGCATACATTTTATTATAATTATATCATTCGAAAACGTCTGCAAATATAAAGTTTATATATTAACCTACAAATGTTTTTTCTATTATAAAAACATTCAAAATATCTAGCAAAATCTGATAAATAATAATTTTTGTAAATTTGCATTCCTAAATTAAAACTATATACTGTAGTATATATCAATTTAAAATTAAAAAAATGAAAAAAATTCTATTACTATTTTCTGCTTTTCTACTTATGAATAGCTATTTATATGCTCAACAAGTAGATTTCACTGAATTTGATCTTGAAAATGGATTACATGTTATCTTACATCAAGACAACTCAGCCCCTGTTGTAACAACCTCTATAATGTACGATGTAGGTGGGAAAGATGGTGACAGAGAAAGAACAGGTTTTGCTCACTTCTTTGAACATTTGTTATTTGAAGGATCAGAAAATATTGGAAGAGGGGAATTCATGAAGATTATCCCTGCCAATGGAGGTAGTTTTAATGCAAATACATCTCAAGACAGAACATATTATTATGAAAACTTTCCCTCTAATAAACTTGAATTAGGATTATGGCTAGAATCTGAAAGAATGCTCCATCCAGTAATTGATCAAGTAGGTGTTGAAACCCAGAATGAAGTGGTTAAAGAAGAAAAAAGACAAAGTTATGATAGACCTTACGGAAAATTATTTAAAGTCTTGAATGAAAATTTATTTAAAGTTCATCCTTATAAAGATGAAAATATTGGGAAAATGGAACATTTAGATGCTGCTACCCTGGAAGAATTTTTGGCATACCATAAAACTTATTACGGGCCAAACAATGCTGTTCTAATTGTAGCAGGCGATATAGAGACTGAGGAAACAATAGAACTTGTAAAAAAATATTTTGATGAAGTCCCTAGAGGCAATGAAGTAGTTAGAAATTTTTCAAAAGAAGAGCCAATATCTGAAAATGTAAGAGCTAAAGCATATGATAAAAATATACAAATTCCCATGCTCTTATCTACCTTTAGAACACCTGGATTTGCAAGTAGAGATTCTTATGTATTAGACATGATATCAACATACTTAAGTAGTGGGAAAAGCTCTGTTTTATATAAGAAACTTGTAGATGACCAGAAACAAGCGCTACAAACTCAAGTAATTAATTTAGGACAAGTAGATTATAATATATTTGCTATTCTAGCATTGCCACTTGGAGAAGTTTCGCTTGATACTTTATTGACAGAAATAGTAGAAGAGATTGAAAAAGTTCAAAATGAATTAATTTCAGAAAGATCTTACCAAAAACTACTTAACAAATTTGAGTCTCAATTTGTAAACTCAAATTCTAGTATTGCAGGAATAGCGAATTCCCTTGCTAGATATTATCTTCTATATGGAGATGTTAATTTAATTAATAAGGAAATTGATATTTACAGATCTATAACTAGAGAAGAAATCAGAAGTGTAGCTCAAAAGTATTTAAGCTCTAATCAAAGAGTAGATATTGAATATTTACCTGAAACTGGAGAATAATTTTATAAAATATTAAAAAAATGAAAAGAAGAATAATTCTATTAATCACGGCATTAATCATATCATTAAATGTTAGTGCACAACTTGACCGATCTATACAGCCTAAAGGTGGGCCAACCCCTAAAATTAAATTAGAAAAACCACAAGAATTTAAATTAAAAAATGGTATAAAAGTATTGGTCGTTGAAAACCACAAATTACCAAGAGTAGCTTATAGTTTAAGAATAGATAACCGTCCTATTATTGAGGGTGAAAAAGCAGGGGTAACAAGTCTACTTGGATCTATTTTAGGAAATGGTACTACAACAATGCCAAAAGATGAATTTAATGAAGAAATTGACTTCCTAGGTGCAAGTTTAAATATTGGATTTAGTGGCGGTTTTGCTAGTACATTAACTAGAAATAATGAACGTGTGCTTGAATTAATGGCAGATGCAGTTATAAATCCATTACTTTCAGAAGAAGAATTTGATAAAGAAAAGAACAAACTAATTGAAGGATTAAAAGCTAACAAAAAAAGTTTAGATGCTATTGCTGGTAGAGTTGGAGGAGCCTTGTCTTATGGCAAAGGGCATGCTTATGGTGAATTTATAACTGAAGAAACTCTAAATAATATAACTTTTGAAGATATTTTAGAATATCACAAAAAATATTTCAAACCAAATAATTCATATTTGGTAGTAATTGGAGATGTAAATTATAAAGAAATCAAATCAATGATATCTGATAAATTTGGTGCTTGGAAAAAGGGAAAATCACACACTGATCCTATTCCAGAGCTTACACCAAATATTAGTTTGACAGAGATTGATTTTATTGACTTACCAACGGCTACTCAATCTTCTATATCTCTAACGAACAATGTAGATTTAAAAATGAGTGATGAAGATTATCATATAGCCTTAATAACTAACAATATCCTAGGTGGCGGTGGCGAAGGCTATCTTTTTAAGAATTTAAGAGAAGAGCATGGTTATACTTATGGAGCTTACTCTAGACTTGGATCAGACAGATATGGAGTAGCTAGATTTACAGCAGGAGCCAAAGTAAGAAATATGGTTACCGATAGTGCAGTAACTGAAATAGTAAAGGAAATTGTTAGAATTAGAACTGAGGCTGTAGATGCTGAATTACTAAAAAATGCAAAAGCAAAATATGTTGGGAATTTTATAAGAAGAATAGAAAGTCCTCAGACCGTAGCTAACTATGCTTTAAATATTAAGCTAAATGATCTTCCTAAGGATTTTTATGAAACATATTTAGAAAAAATAAATGCAGTTAGTGCTTCAGATGTTAAAAGAGTAGCAAATAAGTACTTTCAGTTAGCCAATACAAGAATTATTGTTGTAGGGAAGGGAAGTGATGTAGTTGCTAATCTTGAAGAAGTTGGTTTCCCAATTAATTATTTTGATCACTATGCAAATTCAATTGCAAAACCTGTATTTAATAAGGCTATTCCTGAGGGGCTAACTGCATCTGAGGTAATGAATAATTATATTAATGCAATTGGTGGAAAAGATTTACTTGAATCCGTTATTTCTTTAGTTCAAAAAGCTGATGTTACAATTCCAGCTCCTTTTACACCTCAAGCAACTATAAAACAAATGATTCCAAATAAATATTCAATGAAAATGGAGGCAAACATGAATGGTCAGACAATGAAACTTGGGGGAATGTCATTTGATGGTGAAACAGGTTATAATGAAGGTCCTCAAGGAAGAAATACATTAGATGAAAAAGTAATTAATGATTTAAAAGCCGTTAAAGGTATATTTCAAGAATTATATTATTCAGAAGATCAATTAGAATTAGTTAGTATTAATTCAATAGACTATCAAGATGCATATAAAGTCAAAATAACTGAAGGGGAAAAAGTATCATATAGATTTTATAGTATAGATTCTGCTTTATTATTGAGTGAAGAAGAGGTAGGTGAAAACAATAATATAATTTCTAAAAATTATGGTGATTATAGAGATGTTAATGGAATTAAATTCCCGTTTTACATAGATATCCCTTCACAAAAACTTGAATTAAATATTACTGAAATTCTAATTAATGAAGAATTAAAAGACTCAGATTTTTAATTTAAAGATTGTTTAGGTTTTTTACTAGATAGTAATACACCCAATACAATTAATAGTGTTGCCATAAACTGGTTAATGCTAAAAAGCTCACCGTCTAATATTCCCCAAAATAAGGATACTATTAGCAGAGAATATGTTACAGAAGATGCAAAAACTGCAGTAGATATTTGCACCAATTTATTAAATAGAACTTTTGCAAGTGCTGTCCCAAAAGCAGATAGTATTAGCACATAACCTATAGACTTCAAGGTAATTGGATCATACATCTGGTCAGCATTAAATCCTGAAAAAGAAAAAATAATAAGTGCAGGAATAAAAATTACAGAAAAGTGTCCTACTGCAATAGTAACTGCAGGAATATCATTTAAGTACTTTTTTATAATGTTTACATTAAACCCATATAAAAATGAACAAAGGATAACTAATCCGGCATATAAATAATTTTGATCAGGGTTGAGTTCTGTTCCTCCATTAATCAATAAGTAAGTTCCAATAAGCCCTACAACAACACCAATAATTTGTTTTTTTGAAGATGCTATCTTAAATACAATTACACCAATAATAACAGTATTTAGCGGCACCAAAGAATTTAATATAGATGCTATTGAGCTATCTATTTCAGTCTCAGCAAAGGCAAAAAGAAAAGCTGGAAAAAAACTTCCAAGAAAGGCTGAAATAATTATCCATTTCCATTCTTTTTTAGTTATTAATTTTAAGGTATTCCAAGCAAAAATAAAAAGAATAATAGATGAAAATATTATTCTTAAAGATCCTAGTTGCAACGGGGTTAGCCCTATTAGAGCTTTTTTTATAAGAATAAATGAAGTTCCCCATATTAGTGATAAGCTAATAAGATATATCCACTTCTTCATGTGCAATTATTTATTATAATTTTTCCAATCAAAAGACTCAATCAAATGAATAATATCATTTTCAATATAATTAATAGCGGGTAAGATAGAATCATAATTAGGCTTAATATTAAAATAAACCAAGCCGGAAATGATGTTATTAGTACTATCTGTTAAATAAAACTGGTAAGGCGATGCTACATCACCGGATAATTCAAATACTCTCCCAAAAATATTTTTTTCTTTTAAACTATAATCCTTAATCTTTACACTATTTGCCATCGTTGAATGTGTTTCAATTGTCATTTTTAAATCCAATATATAAGCGTTTAATTTTTCATTGGAATTAACATTTTTGTATTGAAAATTTATTTGTGCATTAAGCTGGTTATAGTTTATAATAAAATCAATAGACTCTAAATTAATATCAATGTCTGAAATTTCTGATAATATAGTATTTGTTTCAAAAAAAAATGGAAAATCTTTATCGTCTATCAATTTATATTCAGGCTTAGGATAGTCTAGTCTTAAATAAGCTGATTGTTTTGGCAGGAAATAATTCTCACAACCAAAGAAAACTATAAAAATTATGAATATATAATTTCTCATTTATCTAAAATTGTCAGTTTTATTTGTTTAATTCTTTTTTTATCTATTGATTCAATTGTAAAAATAAATTTCATAAAATTTATTTTGCTATTCTTTTTTGGGAAACTCCTTGATATTTCCAATATAAAACCTGCAATTGTTTCAGCCTCTCCTTTATATTCATCAAAAATATTTTTGTCTACTTTAATAATTCGACACAAATCATGTAAACTAGTTTTTCCATCAAAAATAAAATTATGATCGTCAATCTTTGAATACAATAAATTATCATCATCAAATTCATCAGATATATCTCCTACAATTTCTTCAATTACATCTTCTAAGGAAACTAAACCAGAAGTTCCTCCATATTCATCTACAACAATAGCTAAATGAACCTTTTTCTCTTGAAATTCCAACATTAGGTCATCTAATTTTTTATTTTCCGGTATAAATAAAGGCTCCCTAAGTAATTCTTTCCATTGAAACTCCTTTTTATCTAAAAATGGTAACAAATCTTTGATATGCAATATTCCAATAATCCTGTCTAAATTTTCATCAAAAACTGGGATTCTCGAATAATTAGTCGTTGTAATTGATTTAAGAACTTCTTCTGATTTAAGTTTTCCGTTTAGAGCAAAAATATCAATTCTTGAATGCATTATTTCCTTAGTTTCAATATTACCAAAATTCACTATTCCCTTTAATATTTTCTGCTCCTGTTTAGTAGTATCCTCTGGTCTTGTCAAATCTAGGGCATGCGATATCTGGTCAATACTAATATTTGAATTTTGTATAGCTAACTTCTTCTTAATATAATTTGAAAATTTTTGCATTGGTAAACTAATAGGAGAAAAGATTATATCTAAAATTCTTAATGGATGTGCAATTATCCTTGAAAAATTAATATTATTACGTGATGCATAAATTTTTGGCAAAATCTCGCCAAAAAGTAATATTAAAAATGTAGCGACAACAATTTCTACAAAGAATTGTATCAAAGGAGAACCAATTGTCTTAAATAGTACTTCTCCTATTTTAGCAAACAGAATAACTATACCAATATTTATTAAATTATTTGCAATTAAAATTGTCGCTAAAAGCTTGTTTGGTTTTTCTAATAAATTAGTTATTATCTTAAAAGATTTAAGATCCGATTTTGATTCAATGTCGCTTTTCGATAATGAGAATAATGCTACTTCAGATCCAGAAATGAATCCAGAAAATATTAATAGGATAACCAATAAAAAAACATCAAAGTTAAATTGGTAACTTATATCTAAATAATAGATTATTTCTGTAATTAATATATTCAACTAATTAAGAGTTATATACAAACTAGAAAGGTAAATCATCACTTGAACTAGTATCTTCTGAATTTGAAGAATCTGCTTCCTGCTTATTATTTGGAGGATTTGAATTCATTTCACCTTGAGAATCTTGTTTATTAGATAAGAAAGTAAATTCATTACAATTAATTTCAGTTGAATATCTATCCAAACCCTTATCATCCTGCCATTTTCTTGTTTTTATTCGGCCTTCTATGTATACTTTATCCCCTTTTGATAAGTATTTTTCACATATTTCAGCGGCTTTATTCCTTAAAATAATATTATGCCATTCAGTATTTGAGACCTTTTCATTAGTTTGCTTATTTAAATACGTTTCATTTGTAGCAAGTGGAAATCTGCCTACACAACCACCGTCCTCAAATCGATGAATTTTAACATCATCACCAAGGTGACCAATAAGCATAACTTTATTTAATGTTCCTGACATGATTTTTTTTTGTCTAATTTAAATAAATATATCATTTATAACTAACTGTTTTTAAAAATGTTTATAATTAAATTTATCTAAGAATTTTTCTATAAGTCTAGGTACTGGATATTTATTCATATCTGAAAATTTAACTGAATTACTATTAGAGTCCTCTATAGGTAAAATCCAAAATTTTGCATATATAGTTTTATGTGATAATTTATGTATTATTGGGTTAGAATTAAATAATATAATTTCTGAATTAGATAAAGAGGCTGTGCTTTTGACCTTCTCATTAGATAATAATTGTGTCCTATTTAATTCTTTTTTTGATTCAACCATTGGAAAATGAAACAAGTTTTTCCAAATTCCATTCTCAATTTTATTTATACAAGTTTTATCATTAGAATCCAGCAATACTAGATAATTAAAATGTATAATTTTAGGAGAATTTTTTTTTAATTTAACTGGGAAGTAGTTTGTCTTTTTTAATTTACTTGCAACACAATCCTTTGCTAACATACACTTATCGCACAAGGGAAGCTTCGGTTTGCATATCAGGGATCCAAAATCCATTATTCCTTGATTATAATCACCGCAAGATTTTTTAGGAGCTAACTTTTGAGCATAATCCATGTAAAATTTTTTGCCTAAATGATTATTAACTGGTAGATCTATTCCGTAAAATCTAGCAATTACTCTATATACATTACCATCAAGAACAGCTCTTCTTTCATTGAAGCATATTGATGAGATAGCACTTGCAGTATATTCTCCAATGCCTTTTAGTTTTATCAATTTTATATATGAACTTGGGAATTTACCATTGAGCTCATCAACAATAAATTTAGCAGTCTTTAATAAATTTCTAGCTCTAGAATAATACCCCAATCCCTGCCATAATATTAAAATATCATTTTCATTAGCCTTTGCTAAAGAAGTAATGGTAGGATATTTATTAATAAATTTTAAATAATAAGGGAGTCCCTGAGAAATTTTTGTTTGTTGAAGGATTATTTCAGATAGCCATACTGAATAAGGATCATTCCTGTTTCTCCAGGGAAGATCTCTTTTATTAATCATATACCAATTTAAAATAGCACGACTAAAATTCATATCTAATAAATATTATGTCTAAAATAGATGTTTATCAAAAAAAATTAAACTATTCATGTTTTAAATATTGAAATTAAAATACATATATTTGCGCCATTGTTGAACTATATTAGTAATTAATAAAAATTTAATCTATGACTAAGGCTGATATTGTGTCAAATATTTCCAAAAATTTAGGAATTGAAAAAGTAGATGTTCAACTTACAGTTGAATCATTAATGAAAGAAATAATAAATTCACTTGAAAGTGGTGAAAATGTTTATCTAAGAGGTTTTGGTACTTTTGTTGTAAAAAGAAGAGCTGAAAAAACTGGCAGAAATATAAAGAACAATACTACCATAAAAATTCCTGCTCACAATATTCCAACATTTAAACCTTCTAAAATTTTTGTAAAAGGAGTTAAAAATAAAGTCAAGATTGATTAAAAATATTGGCATATGCCTAGTGGGAAAAAACGTAAAAGACATAAAGTAGCTACACATAAACGAAAAAAGAGACGTAGAGCTAATCGTCACAAGAAAAAAGATTAATATCATTTTATATTAATCAAACTAATTACTTCAACCAAGTTCTTTGAAATTAAATTCATTTAATAATTGCAATAATAACTTTTGCAATTAATGAATTTTTTGAATTGAATAATTATTAATAATCAGTTAATTATAACTGTAAAAAATTGAAAAAAATGAATAAAGAATTAATAATTCGTTCTGGTTCAAATAATATTGATTTTGCCTTATTAAAAGATGGGAAACTAATTGAATTTCAAAAAGATGATGAAAATTTTAATTTTTCTGTCGGAGATATTTTTTTAGCTAAATTAAGAAAAACAATGCCTGCACTAAATGCTGCATTTGTTAATGTTGGATACAAAAAAGATGGATTTCTACATTATCATGATCTAGGTCCAAAACTTCCAACATTGTTAAAATTTATTAAAAGTATATGCTCTGGAAAATTAAAAGACTTTTCTCTTAAAAAATTTACTTTTGAAAAAGATATAGAAAAAAATGGTTTTATGTCTGATGTGCTAAAACCAAATCAAAGTGTACTTGTTCAAATAGTAAAAGAACCTATTTCAACTAAAGGTCCTAGGATAACTTCAGAACTATCAATAGCTGGAAGATACCTAGTATTGATTCCATTTTCAAGTCGCATATCAATTTCGCAAAAAATTGAAGATGATGAAGAAAAAAATCGATTAAAAAGGCTTGTAAAGAGTATTGCTCCAAAAGGTTTTGGTGTAATAATCCGTACAGTTGCAAAAGGCAAAAAAGTTGCTGAACTAGATAAAGATTTACAAAACTTATATGGTAGATGGATAGCAATGTGCAGAAAACTGCAAAGAGCAAATCAACCAAGTAAAGTAATGAATGAAATGAATAAATCATCAAAAATCTTAAGAGATGTCTTTGATGATACATTCGCCTCAATTACTGTAGATGATGAAGCACTTTACATTCAAATAAAAGATTACGTACAAAAAATTGCTCCAAAAAAAGAGTCTATTGTTAAATTTTATAAATCAGATGTTCCAATTTTTGAAAAATTTGGAATAGAAAGACAAATAAAAACTTCATTTGGAAAAACTGTGTCAATAACTAAAGGGTCATATCTAGTTATTGAGCATACTGAAGCACTTCATGTGATTGATGTAAATAGTGGCAACAGAAAATCAACATCAAAAAATCAAGAAGAAGCAGCATTAGAGGTCAATTTAATAGCAGCTACAGAGATAGCTAGACAATTAAGACTACGTGATATGGGAGGAATTATCGTTGTTGATTTTATAGATCAAAATACAGCTGAAAATAGAAAAAAACTATTTAGTCATTTAAAAACAGCGATGGAAGAAGATAGGGCTAAACATAAAATACTTCCACCGAGTAAATTTGGATTAATACAAATTACTAGGCAAAGAGTCAGACCGGAAATGAAAATTAAAACTAGAGAAGAAAATCCTAGTAACAATAAAAATGAAGTAGAAGCGCCAATTATTTTAATAAGGAGAATATCTGAAGAACTAGAGCATGTATATAAAAAGGGGTATAAGACATTTAATTTAAATACGCATCCCTTTATTGCTGCATATCTTGAAAGAGGATATCCTTCAATTAGATTAAAGTGGTACTTCAAATACCAAAAATGGGTAAAAATAATTCCAAGAGATGCATACAAATATCTAGAATATCACTTTACTCAAGAAGATGGTAAAATAATTAAATTATAATCAAAAAAAGTCCTGTTAATAACAGGACTTTTTTTTTAAAATAACTCTATACTTATATTTTTTATTTTTTATATAGTATAGAGTTAATAATTTTTACTTAAAATTTTAATCTTACTAGAATTGGACAATGATCACTATGATAAATGTCATCTAAAATTTTAGCATTTACTAGATTTTCTTCCAAACCATCAGATACCATAATATAATCTATTCTCCAGCCCTTATTATTGGATCTTGAATTTGCTCTGTAACTCCACCAACTATATCTGTTTGGTAAATCAGAAAAAAATCTAAATGAATCAATAAATCCTGAATCCATAAAAGCCTGCAACCAAATTCTTTCGACTGGCAAAAAACCTGATACATTCTTATTTCTAATTGGGTCATGGATATCAATTGCTCTATGACATATGTTGTAGTCACCTGCAATTATCAAATTACTAATTTTTGATTTTAGCGAATTAATATAGTCATGAAACATATCCATATATTCTAGCTTATGTTGTAATCTGTCAATATTAGTTCCTGATGGTAAATACAAACTCATCACAGAAAAATTATTAAAATCTAATCTTAAATTTCTACCCTCATAATCCATTGATTCAATTCCAGTACCATACTCAACATGAATGGGTTTAATTCTAGATAAGATAGCAACCCCGCTATATCCTTTCTTTTGAGCACTAAACCAATAGTTATGTATATATCCTGCTTTATTGAATAAATCTAAATCTAATTGACTCTTAAGAGCTTTAATCTCCTGTAGGCATATAACATCAGGATCTTCTCTTACAAGCCAATCAATAAAACCCTTATTAATTGCTGCTCTAATCCCATTTACATTGTATGATATTATTTTCATAATACTAAAATATGTAATGAACTAATAAATTTCCATAATCATAGAAATTATTTTAATAAAATATTTTAGGTTATTTTTAGTTTTATCTAATGTATGAAACATCTAAGCTTTATTATTTTATTGTCTACTATCACTAATCTGTATAGTAATAAGTTGTTTTTTGAAGATATTCATTATAGCAATATCAGTAGTGATTCATTAGAATTAGAGATTAAAGAAAATCAGTATCCAAAATTTTTAACTAGAGAATATTTTTATTTAGATAAAAAAAATATTCTTTCTAATAATGATAATATTAATAAGCTATATAAAATTTCTAGCTCTAATATTCAACAAGAACAGTTATTATTTGATGGGCTAGAAAGTTCAGGGAGTATTTCTAGAGGATTTAATATAGGGAATAATCAAAACTCTGTTTTAAACAGTGAATTAGACTTACAGATATCTGGGAAATTAAGTGAAAAAGTGTATCTAAAAGCATCTATTCAAGATGCTAATATACCCCTTCAAAATAATGGATATTCTCAGAGATTAGATGAATTTGATCAAATATTTATAGAGCTAGTAAGTGATGACTGGCGGATAAGGGCTGGAGATATTGATTTAAAAAATACCAATTCATATTTTGGGAAATTTGAAAAAAGAATACAAGGATTAAATTTCAGTGCAAACCTTAATAATCAAATTAATGTTTATGGATCTGGAGCTATAGTTAAAGGTCAATTTAAGACAAGTAGTTTCCAAGGTCAAAACGGAAATCAAGGACCATATAAACTAGTTGGATCAAGAGGAGAACTCTATGTATTAGTTGTTTCAGGAAGCGAAACAGTATATATTAACGGAGCTAAATTAGAAAGAGGAATTGATAAAGATTATACAATTAATTATAATGCAGGAGAGATAATATTCAATACTACTATCCCAATTACTGGAGATATGAGAATTAATGTGAATTATCAAGTAAGTAAAAGAAATTATTCGAGATTTATAGCATTTTCAGGAGCAGAATTAAACAGGGATAAAATCAATTTAAATATATCTTTTTATAATGAAAATGATCTTAAAAACCAATCTCTACAACAAAATTTATCTAATGAACAAATTTCTATTTTAAGCCAAGCGGGAGATGACAATACCTTAATGAATGCCCCATCTGCATACCAAGAATCATATAGTGAAAATAGAATTCTATATAAAAAAGAGATTATTAACGGACAAGAAATTTATATCTATTCAAACAATCCTAATGAAGAATTGTATTCTGTTGGATTCACAAATGTGGGTAGTAATTTAGGGGATTATATACTCCTAACAAATAATGCAATTGATAATATATATGAATATATTACCCCAATTAATGGAATAAAACAAGGAGATTATAATCCAATAGTAAAACTTGTAGCTCCAGAAAAATTACAAATAGCCATAATTAATGGAGATTATATTCCAAATGAAAAAACTAATGTCACATTTGAAATTGCCTCAAGCAAAAATGACAAGAACTTATTCTCTACTATTGACGACAACAATAATGATGGAATAGCAGCTAAAATCTCAACATCAAATCAACTCATAAAAAATAAATTATGGGAAATATATGCAAAAGCCAATTTAGATTATATCGATAAAGACTTTCAGTCAATAGAAATAATATACAATCCTGAATTTAACAGAGATTGGAATCTAGATTCCTTAACAAGCTATTCCTATATTAACCAAGTAAAAAATCAATTATTGATTCAAGGAGGTATAAATTTAATTAATAAAAAAATTGGAGAAATAAAGTACAATTATGAAAATCTAAAATTTGAAAAGGAATATAATGGAATTAGACAGCGATTAGATCTTAATTTAAAAATTAAAAATATTGATTATACATCTAATTCTAGTATTTTAAATTCCGAATCTTCAATTTATACATCTGAATTCTTAAGAACATATAATAAGCTAAAAATAAATTATAAAAAAGGGTGGACTAAAATCAATGTAGGCATTGAAAAAAATTCAAAAACAAATTTGCTAGACAATTCCTTAGCTAATTCAAATCATGGCTATAAATTATATGAAATTGCTACAGGTATTGGATCGCTTTCAGATAAATTTATTGAAATAGGATACAAGAAAAGAATTAATGATAGTTTAGTTAATAATAACTCATTAGGAAAGGTTAATTCCTCTAACATATATTATTTAAAATCACAACTCTTAAAGGATACAAAAAGTAACTTAAGCATATTTTTAAACTATAGAGAAATGACTAGGACTAGTAATGACAATATTGAGAAATTTCTTAATTCAAGATTAATTTATAATCAAAAATTATTTGATCAAATAGTACAATTTAATTTACTGTATGAGACAAACTCAGGAAATTTACCTCAGCAAGAATATACATATGTAGAAGTTGAGCCCGGTATGGGGAATTATAAATGGATTGATATTAATGGTAATAACATACAGGAACTGGAGGAGTTTGAATTAGCACAATTTCAAGATGAAGGGCTATATATAAGAGTGTTTCTCCCAAATCAAATATATCTAAAAACCTATCAAAATAAGTTTAGTCAATCTCTAGTAATAAATTTTCATAAATGGAAAAATTCAAATACAAAATTTAAAAGATTATTATCACATTTTTCAAATCAATCTCAGTACATGATTGATAAGAAAACTAATCAAAGTATTGAGAACTTTAATTTTAATCCCTTTTATATTCCTAAAAATGGTTTATTAGGGTTGATTTCAAATTTTAAAAATAGTTTACATTATAATAGAGGAAAACAAGATTTTTCTACAACCTATAGCTACTCCTCTAATAAATCAAAAAATACACTTTCCTTTGGATACATTGAAAATAATTTAAAATCACACCAATTAAATTTTATCCATAAGCTACATACGAATTGGCTATTTGACCTTAATTCAATTCTTGAAAATAGAGTAAGTATTAGCGAAAATTTTGAAAGTAAAAATTATAACCTAAATAAATTCAAAATTAATCCTAAAATAACATATATTTTTAATGAATCTAATAGATTAAATTTTTATTATCAGTTTTCTACAAATGAAAACACAATAGGAAATTTTGAAGAACTTAAGCAGCAAAAACTTGGCCTCTCATGTTATCTTTCAAAAAGTGAAAAAATAAATTTTACTTCAGAAGTTAATTATTTTAATAATTCGTTTAAAGGAAATCCCAATACTATTATTGGATATATACTTATGGGGGGGCTACAAGTAGGATCAAATTATACTTGGTCCTTTACTGCACAAAAGAAATTAACCAAATTCTTAGACTTAAATCTCTCCTATTTTGGACGTAAAAGTGAGAATAGCAATTCTATTCATAACGGCAATATTCAATTACGAGCTATCTTTTAAAAAAGATATCCGTCTACCAATGGTAGACGGATATCTATATTACAATTAAATTATAATTTACTCAACTATAATTTTCTGTACTTTTCCAAAGGAGCTGTTTCCTACCTTAACTAAATAAATTCCTTTGGCTACATATGACAGATCTAGTGCATAATTAAATGTGCCTGTATTCTCAAATCTATGGAACACCATTCTTTGCCCTAGCGTATTATATACTGTCAATTCAATTTTTCCAACATATGGTGAATTTAGGTTAACATCAAATTGATTGTTGCCTAAACTAACAACTGAAAATTCAGAATTTTGATTTAATTCATCTATTCCAAGTGAGGTTACAATATTAACAGTGTAATCTTCTGTCGCTCCATAAGTAGTTTCCTCACAAGCATCATCAGGGACTCCAGCATTCCAGTTTGTTTTAGCTCTCATGATATGCTCACCAAGTGCAGCATCCGTAGCAATTGCTAAATTTGTACTACCTGTATATGTTCCTGCTCCTCCACCCGGGCCTAATACATAATCATCAACTACTATTTCATCTAATGAAAAGACAAAATCATCATTATAATCAATCCATACTCTAAAATGTTGCTCCCCATATCCTGTAGCAACAGTTAAAGTATTTGTTGATCCCTGTTCTAAATCAGTAGAAATATCTGTAAAATCATCATATCCAGTACCTCCTGGTTGGGTTGCATTCTGGATATCTCCAAGCTCAAAGTAATGAATTCCATCTCCAAAAGACATATCTCCCATAGGAGTACAATTAACATTATTTACTGTAACAGTAATTGAATCATTAGAGTTGTCATAATCAGAGGCTAATGAAGTATATGCAGTAATAGTATAAGAACCAAATGCAGAAAGATCAGCAAGATAAATAAAAGTGTAATCAATAGTAGCATTTCCGTCTAGTGGTCCTGCAACTGTTTCTGTTACAATATTTCCATCTAAATCAAATGAAACATCAAAATTAGTTTGACTAGAACCGCCATAATTTGTGATAGTTACCGTTACTTGTTCGGTAGCAGACAAATTAGTTCCTGACGATGGAGAGCTAATAGCAGAAACCCCTATATCATTTGCATTTAAATGAGTCACGTCGGCTGTGTATGAATCATTTGTATTATCCTCATCACTTGACATTGCTGTACTAGCCGTCACAGAATATGTTAATCCTACTGTAGACATATCTGTTGTGGCAGTAAATGTATATTGATCTGTTAATGCAGATCCGATAGTTCCAGTAAATGTTTCTGTTATAGCAGAACCTCCATCAACTTGATACGTAACATCAAAATTTGATGCATCATTCTCTCCATAGTTAAAAATAGTAACCGTAACAGCCTCACTAGCAGTCAATGTTCCTGAAGTTGGAGAATCTATATTTACAACACCAACATCGTTGGCAAAATTTGCTGCAATTTGAAAAACTCCCACAACATTAGCTCTTGATCCTTCCATTAGTTCGTTGTTAAACCAAAAGGCCTTATCATTGGAAGGATCAACTGCTAATTTAGAATAATCTCCAAATCTAGTGCCACCTATATTTCCAGTTCCCGCTTGAATTATTTCTTCTGCTATACTCATAGTTCCAAGTGCATCTGAAACATATCTTCCTGTATAGTATGAACTTACAAACTGACCATTAGTTCCACCCATACCACTATAACCCATACCAATATTTCCTTGTAGGTCCATAGCCATACTAGCATTCCATGCATGCTTTCCGTCAGGAGCCGCATAGGTTCCCTCTTGATAAAGTGACCATGGCTGACCATCACTGTCCTGGCGTAATTCAAACCAACGGACACCAGCCAAATTCGTTGAAGATCCACTTATATTAACAACAAAATTGAATATAGCAGAATTGTGGCTAGAGAATTTTCTAAATTGTGCTTGATTCATTATAGTAGCCTGTAGAGCATCGAGTGCGCTTCCTCCCGGCTGCTGTAAATTATCCCAAGATCCACCATCAAGTGTAGCAACAAAAGGAGTTGTTGATATCACTTCTGCAGAGGCTGAAATAGATGAATTTGAAGGAGTAGTCCAGTCAACATCAGCTAACCAAAGTTTTAGATGATCTGAGGAAACTCCATTCCATGCATCATCAGCCATATATACTATTGGTGCTGATCCTACAGCAGGTAAATTATCATCGGTAACATTAAAAGCTTGAGCGCTATGAAATCCATTTGTAGCTATTCCTGAAAGAGTAAAGGCTACAAATTGAGCTGTTTGATCACCTGCAAGCATAGCATCTCTTTCAAGAGCATGAACTTTTTGCTGAGAACCTGTATTATCGGTTACATAGTATGCATCACTCCAAATAGAAAGTTTTTGATAGTCACTTCCTGTACCCCAACTATAAACATACCATCCATCATTCATCGGGTCAGGTCCTTGTGAGACAGCAACTGTCCATCCACTTCCAAGTATTGACATTACAAATCTATCTGCGGCTGCATCATATGAAGCTGTTAAATCACAACAAAAACTGCCAAAACCAAAAGCATTGGAAGGAGCTAATTGTCCTGTTAATGCATTTCCGTCCTTATCAAATATTCTAAACCCTGTATTAAAAACAGCTATATAGTGATTCGGGCCAACAGCTCCAGCAGGATCAGTAGGTGAGGATGATGTAAATGCTGCATTGAAAACAATACTAGGAGTTTTTCCTTGAATCTTTTGATATAATTCTCCCGGATTCTTTGCTAACAAGTCCTCTCCAGTAGATCCTTTCCCTGCAACAATATCGTAAGGTGTTGCCTTACCATCTTGCATTTCTTTTGTTTCATCTACATAGGGAATAAGATCATTTATTCTAGATGCTAGTGATGGGACTTCATACATTTGCTCTGAAGTTCCTATTTCTACAGGTCCTACTCTGTCATTGTCCTGTGAAAAGGAAAATAGTGATAATAAAAGAGCCAGTACTAATGTTGTAATTTTTATATTCATAATAATTATTTTGTTTTTTTTATTCTAAAAAGTGGGTTAATTTATGATTTTTGATCCAGAATATAAAATTCTTTAGCTATGAATTGTTCTTTAGCCAATTTTTTAAATTAACCTCTTTTATTATTTCTTTTGATATTTTATCTATAGAAATCCTTTTTTGCTCCATAGTATCTCTATTTCTTATAGTTACTGTATTATCCTCTAAAGTTTGATGATCAACCGTAATGCATAAAGGAGTACCTATAGCGTCCTGTCTTCTATATCTTCTACCAACAGCATCTTTTTCGTCATAAAGAATGCTAAACTCAGTTTTTACCTTATTATAAATATCAGTTGCAATCTCAGACAAGCCATCCTTTTTTACTAAAGGCAATATAGCTGCTTTGTATGGAGCTAAAACAGATGGAATTTTTAGAACTATTCTAGACGAATTATTATTCAACTCTTCCTCGACAAGAGAATTTGATAAGACTGCTAAAAACATTCTATCAAGACCGATAGATGTTTCTACTACATAAGGAATATAGCTTTTATTGAGTTCTGAGTCAAAGTATTGAAGTTTTTTTCCTGAATGTTTTTCATGCTGAGATAAATCATAGTCCGTCCTTGAATGAATCCCTTCTAGTTCTTTAAAGCCAAAGGGGAAATTATATTCTATATCACATGCTGCATCAGCATAATGAGCTAATTTAATATGATCATGGAATCTATAATTTTCTTTACCCAATCCTAGTGACATATGCCAGTTCATCCTATTTTCCTTCCATTTTTCATACCACTCATGTTGTGTCCCAGGCCTTACGAAGAATTGCATTTCCATTTGTTCAAATTCTCTCATTCTAAAAACAAACTGTCTTGCTATAATTTCATTTCTAAATGCTTTTCCTATTTGAGCTATTCCAAATGGAATTTTCATTCTAGCTGATTTCTGGACATTTAAAAAATTTACAAAAATTCCCTGAGCAGTTTCAGGTCTTAAATAAAGATCAGAACTTGATTGAGCCGTTGATCCTATTTTGGTGCTAAACATTAAATTAAATTGTTTAACATCAGTCCAATTTTTGGATCCAGATATTGGATCAATAATTTCTAAATCTTCTATTAATTTTTTTAAAGATTTTAAATCATCTTCTTCAAGAGCTTTACTCATTTGGGAAGTAATTGATTCTATTTTTTCTTTATAGGCAACAATTCTCTCGTTAGTAGTAATGAATTGATTTTCATCAAAATCATCTCCAAATCTCTTTTTTGCTTTAGCTATTTCCTTATTTATTTTTGACTCAATCTTTTGACAGTATTCTTCTATTAATACATCTGCTCTATATCTTTTTTTAGAATCTTTATTGTCTATTAATGGATCATTAAATGCATCAACATGTCCAGAAGCTTTCCATGTAAGGGGATGCATAAATATTGCACTATCAAGGCCTACAATATTATGGTTCATTTGAACTAAAGATGCCCACCAATAATTTTTAATATTATTTTTTAATTCAACACCATTCTGTCCATAGTCATATACGGCACTTAACCCATCATAGATTTCACTACTAGGAAAAATAAAACCGTATTCTTTAGCGTGGGAAATTACTTTTTTGAATTTATCATCCATAGAACTCATGCTACAAAAATATAAAACGCTTTTAACTAAAGGAATGCTTTTTTTAAAATTATACGTTAATTTGTATTGAATCCATGAAAAAGTTAAAATATATTACTGGGATTTTAGTGCTTGTACTCCTATATGCATGTGCAAATAGAGGAACACCCTCAGGGGGAGATTATGACACTACACCTCCAGTAATTATAAAATCTGAACCTGAAAATTTTACAAGTAATTTTAATAGTTCTGAGATAACTATTCTTTTTGATGAGTATATAAAAATTAGGAATTTACAAAAGGAATTAATTATTTCTCCTCCTATTGATCCTATACCTGAAATAATACCTGCCGGATCTGCAAGTAAAGATCTTACAATTAGGGGTCTAGACTCACTTAACCCCAATACGACCTATAGTTTCAATTTTGGGGAAAGCATTGAAGACAATAATGAAGGGAATCCCTTTTCAAACTTCAAATATGTTTTTTCAACCGGGCAATTCATTGATTCATTAATAATTAAAGGCCATGTAAAAGATGCATTAGAAAGAGAGGTTGAAGAAGGGATAAATGTATTATTATATGAGGTAGATTCATTATACAATGATTCCATTGTATATATGAAAAAACCAAAATACATTACTAAAGTAGTCGATAGCACTTCAACATTTAGACTAGAAAATTTAAAAACTGGAAATTACCTATTAATCGCTCTAAAGGAAGAAGAAAGTGAAAGAGATTACATATTTCAACCCAAGACAGACAAGATTGGGTTTGCTAAAGATTTTATACAAATCCCAAAGGACTCCACAGCTGAAATTCAAGTATTTAAAGAAGATATCCCCTTTAAAATAAATAAGCCTAAACAGAAAACAAAAAATTCCTTTGTTTTTGGTTTTGAGGGTAAATTAGAGAAATTTAAAATTGATGTAATAGAACCAAAAGATCTAGAATTACAAAATAGAATAATAAAAGATCGTGATTCGGATACGCTATATTATTGGTTAAAATCATCACTAGACTTAGATTCAATTAAATTTTTAGTTTCAACTAAAACAAAAATTGACACATTTAAGATCAATCTAAGAAAAAACAAAACAGATTCTCTACAAATTAAATCCATACAAAGTAATTTGTTAAAATTTAATGAGAATCTAGAATTGCATGCAAATATACCCTATAGTAAAATTGATGTTAAAAAAATACAAGTGCTTGATAAAGATTCCATACAAGTTCCTTTCACATACGAGTTAGATACTACAAATAACATCTATAAATTTAATATCTCTAAAGATCAAGATCAATCCTATAGTTTTGAGTTTTTGCCATTAGCCATAGAAGATTATTATGGCAATGCTAATGACACCTTATTCTATAAGTTAAAAACTAAAACATATGATGATTATGGAAATTTAAGATTAACAGTTAAAAATGCTGTTGCTCCTATGATAATTCAGCTAGTTAATAAAGCTGGAGAAGTTAAATATGAACAATATGTTGAGGATTTAAATCCAATAGAATTCCAACATATAGATGCTGGAAAATATTATATTAGAATAATATTTGATTCAAATCAAAATAAAAAATATGATTCAGGAAGTTTCCTTAAAAGAAGATCTCCTGAAAAAGTTAGTTATTTCCCAGAAGAACTTGATATTAGGGCGGGCTGGGATTTAATCCAAGAATTTATTTTAAAATAACCTTGTTTTTTTAATTTTGCTTTAAGCAATTCCCTATTCATTCTTGCAATATCTTTGGAGGAGATAAAATTTAATCACTAATTTCTTTCTTTTCCTTACCAAAAAGTTTATTAAAAAGTATCATAACAGGATCATAGTATCTGTCAACAACCCTTTCTTTAAGTGGAATTATAGCGTCGTCAGTAATCTGAATTTCTTCAGGACATACCTCAGTACAACATCTAGTTATGTTGCACATACCTGATCCATGCTCTTCTTTTATTTCTTTAATCCTGTCAGCTCTATCCATTGGATGCATTTCTAAACTGGCAAGTCTAACCATAAATCTTGGACCAGCAAATTTATCTTTTCCTTCATTATCTCTTATTACGTGGCACATGTTTTGACATAGATAGCACTCTATACACTTTCTAAAATGTTGAACTCTGTCTACATCTTTCTGCATCATAATAAAATCTTTTTCTTTGTCTTTTTCAGAAGGAGAGAAAGGTAATATTTTTTGATTTTGTTTATAATTCCATGATACATCAGTCACAATATCTCTCATAACTGGAAAAGATTTCAAAGGTGTAATTATAACAGTTTTATCTTCTTCAAACTCATTCATTCTTGTCATGCAAGCAAGTCTTGGTTTACCGTTAATTTCAACACTGCATGAACCACATTTTCCTGCTTTACAATTCCATCTGCATGCAAGATCATTGGCTTGATCTGCTTGAATTCTATGAATCACATCGAGAACTACCATGCCTTCTAAGACATTACACTTATAACTAACTAACTCTCCCTTTTCATCATTTCCTCTATATATTTTAAAATCTCTTTCTTTCATATTGTAGATTATAATTTATTGTGATCAATTATAACTTCTTTCTCTAGATCTTCTATAGACGAGTTTGCAATTCTTTTAAGTTCTTTGTCCGGTTCAGTCCTTTTAACTTTAATTGTTTGCATTTCACCATTAACCCCTTTTTTATTGATGATATTATACTCTAACCATTCATCCCCCTCAGACGGAAAATCTTCTCTTGTATGTGCCCCTCTACTCTCCTCTCTTAATAAAGCAGCCCTTGCAACAGATTCTGAAGAAATAAGTAAATTTCTAAGTGCTAGAGCTTCGTGCCATCCAGGATTAAACTGGCTTGATCCTGTAGCTTTAACTTTTTGGAATTGTAATTTCATGTCTTCAATTCTATTAATTCCATATTGTATTTCTTTCTTAGTTCTAATAATTCCAACGTTGTATTGCATGTTTTTTTGAAGATCTTCATGTATCAAATAAGGATTATTTCCCTTCTCTCTATTCAAAATAGATGTTGCATTTTTAATAATTCTTTTAATATCACCATCATCTGCTTTAGGCATAGACTTTAATCTCTTTGAATATTTTGCTGCTTCCATTCCGGATAAGTTTCCGAAGACAAGAAGGTCTGATAAAGAATTTCCGCCAAGCCTGTTAGCCCCGTGCATTCCACCAGCAGCCTCACCACAAGAAAATAACCCATCTACTGTCGTCATAGATGTCTCAGCATCTACTTTAATACCCCCCATAAAGTAGTGACATGTTGGACCAACTTCCATAGGTTGTTTAGTAATATCTAGTTCAGCCAATATCTTAAATTGATGGTACATAGATGGGAGCTTTTTCTTTATATCTTCAGATGATCTTTGTGTTGCTATATCCAAATAAGCACCTCCATGTTCTGATCCTCTACCAGCTTTAACCTCAGCATTGATTGCTCTAGCAACAACATCTCTAGTTAATAGTTCAGGTGGTCTTCTAGCATCCTTGTCTCCCTCAAGCCATCTTGCAGCTTCTTCTACAGAATCAGCTGTTTCATTAGCAAATTTCTTTGGTATATAGTCAAACATGAATCTATTGCCTTCACTATTTTTAAGTATTCCTCCTTCACCACGAACTCCTTCTGTAACCAAAATGCCTTTTACTGATGGAGGCCAAACCATTCCTGTTGGATGAAATTGGTTAAATTCCATATCAATCAACTCGGCACCAGCTTCAAATGCCATTCCATAACCATCTCCAGTATATTCCCAACTATTAGATGTTACTTCCCAAGCTTTTCCGGCACCACCAGTGGCAAATATTAAAGATTTAGTCTCAAATATTATAAATTCACCAGTTTCTCTGTACATGCATACAATTCCCGATACTTTGCCCGATTTATCTTTTAAAATATCTAATGCAGTACATTCCATATGAATATCTATACCTTGATGAATTCCATGATCTTGAAGAGTTCTAATCATCTCAAGTCCAGTTCTATCTCCTACGTGAGCTAATCTAGGATACCTATGTCCTCCAAAATTTCTTTGATTAATAAGGCCATCTCTGGTTCTATCAAAGACTGCTCCCCAATGTTCTAATTCTCTTACCCTCTTAGGTGCACCTTTTGCATGTATTTCAGCCATCTTCCAATTATTGAGCATTTTTCCTCCCCGCATAGTATCTCTGAAATGTATTTTCCAATCATCTCTGTTATCTACATTTCCTAATGCTGCAGCCATTCCTCCTTCAGCCATTACAGTATGTGCTTTTCCTAGAAGTGATTTACAAACAAGTCCTACTCTTGTTTTTTTATCTTGAGATGCTGCTATTGCAGCAGATAAACCTGCACCTCCAGCACCTATTATTAGTACATCAAATTGCAATCTTCTAATTCCTGATATATCAAGCATAATTATATTCCCCAAGTATTTATATCGTTAATTACTCCCATTGATACAAGTCTAACATATACGTCAGCAAAACCTACCCATACTAGACTTAACCAAGCAAATAATTGATGTTTTCTATTTAAAATTGTAACTATCTTCCAACTGTTATGATTCACTTTATCTTTATATAGACTGCAAGAATAACAATCTAGATTTCCTCCAACGAGATGTCTTATAGAATGACACCCAAAAGTATAACATCCTAGAAGAATAGGATTTATAGTTAATACTATAGTTCCAACACCTATACCGAATTTTCCATCATTAAAGAATGAAAGGTATGCATCATAACTTAATATAAAGACAAGTATTACTGCAAAGTACATAGCATACCTATGAATATTCTGAACAAGTAATAATCCCCTTTCTCCATCATAACTCTTTCCAGAACTAAAAGCATTAATATTTCCATTAGTAAGTGTAGAGATTTTTGAAGGGATTCCTTTAATAGGTTGAACAGCACAAGCTGGTGGATTTAAGGAAAATGCTCTATAGTATGCCTTTCTATAATAGTAGCATGTAAATCTGAAAGACAAAGGAAATATAAGAATCAACCACGCTGGGGATTGCCCAGGGAGCCAACTAAGCCATTCAGGCCAAGAACCTAATAAGGAATGATCCATTGGTGGCACTCCAGGCTTTGAAACATCGATATAGACGGAAGGAGAGTAGAATGGAGAAAGATATCCTCCAAAACCTTCATTACCACCGCTCCACCAAAAGTATTCTCCTTGCCATGCAGCCCATGTAGAATACACTATAAAAATAAGTAATCCAAGAAGTACTAAGAGAGGAGATATCCACCATTTATCATCTATCAATTCATTTGTTATTAAGTCTTTTTTTAACATCTGTCCTTATAGTTGCACAAATATACATCCCAAAATTTTGAAACAAAAAATTATTACCCATAAAATGAGAAAACATATTAAAAAATGATTCATTAAAAATAGAAGTTATATGAATTAAAAAATATTACAGCAAAAACCCATTAAAAAAACGGCAATATCTGCCATTTTTTTTCTAAAGGACTAATAGGAACATTACTGAATAAATTATTAGAAAAGTCATTATTGGATATAGAATCGTAATATAGATCCTTAAAGGTTTGAACTCTCTCCTTTAGAATATTGTTTTTCTCTATATAGTCAGGATCAGTTGGCTTAATGGGTAATCTAAGTAGATTATTATGCCAATCTTCATCCCAATCACTAAGCCTACATTTAACACCCGTACTTTTTTTGATAATTCTTGGTTTAGCATTAGGGAAATTATTCCACTTGTGATCTCTATGATAATAACGGATACATACCATTAACTCATCAGTATCAGAATACTGATTCTTTGGCTTCCTGTAATTTAGAGAATATGTTAATTTATTCTTCATTTACTCGTTATTAACGTGTTACAATAATATAACAAATGTACTAAAATTGTATATTATATAAAATTTTTGTTAAAAAATTTGTAACAGTACATTTTCCCATATAAATATATACTATTAAAAATATTTTGTAACATACACATCATAATTATAGAATTTTATGTGTTACAAAATATTATAATAATGAAAAATAGCAATAATACAGAAACCAAAGGGGATTCCTGTGCTGTATATACAAGCAAAAACCTTAATAGATTGAGTATATGTTTTATTAGTACCAGGAGATTTTAGAGATGATGAGAGCCCATGTAATAATCTAGTACTAACAATACAAATGCAAAGCAATAGGCTCCAATTCTAATTGTATTTTCATATCTTTTATTACATTTATAAAGAAATATAATCAAATGAAATACGACAAAATAAAATCAGAGCTTTTTATAAAGAATAGGAAAAACTTCATGAAAAATATGGTGGGTAAAAGCATTGCCTTTTTTAATTCTAATGATATATACCCTATAAGTGCCGATTCTACTCTTGCCTTTGAACAGCATAGAGATATATTTTATTTGTCTGGTGTTGATCAAGAAGAAAGTATTCTTGTCCTATGTCCTAATGCAAAAGATGATAAACATAAGGAAATCTTATTCTTAAAAGAAACTAATGATCACATTGCTGTATGGGAAGGCCCTAAGCTTAACAAAGATCAGGCTTTTGAAACAAGTGGGGTGAAAACTGTTTACTGGCTTAAAGATTCTGAGAAAATAATTGCAGAACTAGTTGATCAGTGTAATATAATTTATTATAATCACAACGAACATTATAGGGCAAAAGTAGAAACTGAAACAAGAGAAGAGCGCTTTAATAAATGGCTTAAAAAAACATATCCACATAAAAAATCTGAAAGAAGTAATCCATTTCTACAAAGACTAAGATCGGTGAAAGATCCAATTGAAATTGATCTAATACAAAAGGCCTGTAATATTACTAACAAAGGATTTAGAAGAATATTAAATTTTGTGAAACCAGGAGTATGGGAATATGAGATTGAAGCAGAATTTATTCATGAATTTTTAAATAATCGCTCTAAAAGATTTGCTTATACTCCTATTATTGCATCTGGTCAAAATGCAAATATTCTACATTACAACGAGAATAATAAGAAGTGCAAAGATGGAGAGTTAATTCTTTTGGATGTAGGGGCTGAATATGCAAATTACTCCAGTGATATGACAAGAACTATTCCAGTGTCTGGAAGGTTCACTCATAGACAAAAAGATATTTACAATGCAGTATTAAAGGTGAAAAATGAAGCCACAAAAATGTTAGTTCCTGGAGCAGATTGGGAGCAATATCATGTAGAAGTGGGAAAATTAATGACCTCTGAATTACTGACCTTAGGTCTACTAGACAAAAAGGACATTCAAAATGAAACAAAACAAAAACCTGCCTATAAAAAATACTTTATGCATGGCACATCACACCATATGGGATTAGACACTCATGATTATGGCTTATTGGATGAACCAATGCAAGCCAATATGGTGTTTACAGTTGAACCTGGAATTTATTTACCCGATGAAGGCTTTGGAATTCGCCTAGAAGATGATGTAGTTATTCAACAAACAGGAGGCCCCATAAACCTAATGAAAGATATTCCTGTTGAAATTGAAGAAATTGAAGAATTAATGAACAATTAATCCCATCCAGGAGGTCCTGGAGGAGAAGATTGTGCCTGAGCTTTTTTAGGATTAAGTATAGCAAATGTTCCAATAGCAGTTAGTGCTGCATATTTTCCCATT
>Ga0206686_1000021_pt1 | contig 55783 bp, 54 predicted proteins | sample M250012015metaG_FD_155447 | JGI IMG/M metagenome (GOLD analysis project Ga0206686, IMG submission 155447) | Ammonia-oxidizing marine archaeal communities from Monterey Bay, California, United States - M2 500m 12015 | ecosystem: Environmental > Aquatic > Marine > Intertidal zone | place: USA... | reverse complement strand
AAACCATATCTTTTAGAGTTTCTTGGTCAGGGTGCTTACGTATTGATTCAGCTAAATACCTGTAAGAATCTTCGTCATCAGCTATTAAACCACCTAACACAGGCATAACGTTAAATGAGTAGAAGTCGTATAATTTTTTCAGTAATTCAGAGTCAGTAGTTGAGAACTCCAAAATCAGCAAACAGCCGCCATTTTTTAATACTCTGCACATCTCAATAAGAGCCGCCTCTTTGTTGGTTACGTTTCTAAGTCCAAAAGATATGCTTACACAATCAAACGAGTCACTCTCAAAAGGCAAGCGTTCGGCGTTTGCTTGCACAAAGTCGACACCAAAAATGCCGCGATTAATTAGGCTTTTGCGACCCTCATTTAACATGCTAGAGTTAATATCGCTTAATACAATGTGCCCAGTATCACCAGCTTTTTTTCTAAATTCAACAGCTAGATCCCCAGTACCACCAGCAATGTCAAGAACCTTATCGCCAGCTTTAATGTTACTTGATTGGACAGTGTAGCGTTTCCAAAGCCTGTGAGCTCCAAAAGATAAGACATCGTTCATAAGGTCATATTTATTTGCTACAGAATCAAACACGCCCTTAACTAGCCCCTGCTTTTCTTCTACAGCAACATCTTTAAATCCAAAGTGCGTGGTCTTGTTCATGGCATCTTTTTATTTTGGATAGTCCCTAAAGTCAGCACCAGTATATATTTGTGTAGGCCTAAATATACGGTTATGAGACACTTGTTCGTGCCAGTGAGCAACCCATCCAGCTGACCTTGCCATTGCAAAGATTGGTGTAAAGTGCTCCCGAGTGAACTTAAAAACCTCAGCATAAAGTATGCCGGAATAAAAGTCTACGTTAGGGTATACGCCTTTCGAAGAAAGCAGCTCTTCACAAATTCTTTCTACCTCAAGGGCAGTTTCAAAGCGTTTAGATAAGGCTCCCGCGGCATTATTAACGTAACTTTGGAGCATTTTTTGTAAAATGGTCGCTCTTGGGTCTTTGACTTTATATTCTCTATGCCCCATACCCCATATAACTTGTTTTTTGCTTAATCGGCCTTCGATATAGCTTCGGGCTTTTTTTGGGTCTCCGATTTCATCGAGCATGTTTAGCACATCCTCATTAGCTCCACCATGTAGAGAGCCTGCAAGAGTGCCAACTGCGGCAGAGATTGAGGCAAAAGGGTTTGCTAAAGTGGAGGCAGTCACCATTGCCGAGAAAGTGCTAGCATTAATTGTGTGTTCTGCGTGCAAAATCAAACAAGCGTCAAACAAGTCTACAAGTTCCTTGGTGGGCTCACTGCCAAAGCACATGTAAAGAAAGTTTTCAGCATAAGACATGTCTTTACTAGGAGGAATCGGGTCGTAGCCACGGCTTATTCTAGCCCACATGGCAACCAAAGTGCTCATATTAGAAATAATTTTAACTAGGGCATTTTGAGTGTAGTTAGAGTCGGGTTTAGCTGCTCCAGCATCCGGATAGAAGGTGGCCATAGCAGCAATAGCTGTTTGCAGTACGTCCATTGAATGTCCGCCGCTCGGTAGGGCCCACATCATTGACCTAATGTCACGTTTAACCTCATAGCGATAATGCAAAATCGCTTTGAATTCGTCTAGTTTTTGTGCAGATGGAAGCTCGCCGTCAAGCAAAAGCATAGCCACCTCTTCAAAAGATGACTTCCCGACAAGTTCGCTTATTGGGTATCCACGATAGGCTAAAATTCCCCTCTCTCCGTCTATTGACGAAATTGATGATTCGGTTGCCGGGACTCCTGCTAGTCCAGGAATATATTCAATCATAATGTCTCCTTATGTAATTACTGAAAAACTAAAGCAGGCCATTTAATTATACAGATTAATGTTTAATCTTGTGACCTAGACTATATCTATAACTAATCAGTTATACCATTTGAACAGCAGTGAAATAACAATAAATACATGTTAAGCAGACAAATATTTACCATGTAAAAGACTCTTAAACTGAGAAAGAAGATCCACACCCACAAGTGGTTTTTGCATTAGGGTTATGGATAATGAATCTGGAGCCTTGTAAGTCTTCTAGGTAGTCAACAGTAGCGCCTATCAAATACTGGTAGCTCATAGGGTCGACCACAAGGCGAATGCCGTTATTGTCAACCGCACTATCTCCTTCTTTTGTTTTTTCATCGAAAGTAAAGCCATAGGAAAATCCGGAACAGCCACCCCCAGTGATATAGACGCGTAGCTTTAGGTCACTGTTTTTCTCTTCCACAATAAGGTCAGCAACTTTTTTGGCGGCACTATCACTAAATACTATATCTGCTGACTCTAGTAAGTTTTCTTCTTGCATATATATCCTATATTGCTATGGCAATAGCCCGATCTGATCTAGCCCCAATTTCTCATCAAAACCGAACATAATGTTCATATTTTGTATTGCCTGACCTGAGGCCCCTTTAACCAAGTTATCAATTACTGACATAACAACTAATTTTTTACTGTTAGCTATTTTTTGCCAAGATATTTGACAAAAATTAGAAGACTTAACGCTTCTTGTTTCAGGGTAGTTTCCACCACCAAGTATTGTAACAAAGTGTTCATTTGAATAGGCGTCTTCAAAGTATGGACTTATGTCGACAGCTTCATCTTTAAGGTCTACATAAATTGTTGCAAAAATTCCACGAATCATTGGCACAAGGTGAGGAACAAATGTTAGCCCAACTTTTGAACCAGCCATGGATTCTAATTCTTGCTTTATTTCAGGATAATGCCTATGACCTCCAACTCCATAAGCCTTGAACGATTCTCCGACCTCACACAGCAGTGTTGCTTGGTTAGCACCGCGTCCAGCGCCACTCACTCCAGATTTACAGTCAGCTACAATGTTAGATAAGTCAATAAGCTGGTTCTCTAGTAAGGGCTTTAATGCTAACTGTATAGCGGTTGGATAGCACCCAGGGTTAGCGACCAGTTGCGCATCTTTAATTGCGACTCGATTATTTTCAGGCAAACCATACACGGAGCTAGACAATAGTTTAATTTGAGTATGTTTCATGGCGTACCACTTTGACCATTCGTCTGCATCAGAAATTCTAAAGTCTGCCCCCAAATCTATAACCTTTATGCCTTTTTGTATGAATGCACCGGCAGACTCCATAGCTACACCGTGTGGAGTAGCAAAAAAAACCACGTCGCATTGGTCTAGGCACTCATCACTTGGCAGGGTGAAGGTTAGATCAGATTGTCCTACTAAGGAGGGAAAAATACTATCTACCCTCTTTCCGTTAAGGGAGCGCGAGCTTATTGCAACAACTTCTGTTTCGGGATGGTTATGTAATAGCCTAAGTAACTCAACACCAGTGTAGCCTGTGCCACCAATAATTCCAGCTTTAATCATGGTGTTTGTTTCGTAGTTAACTTTGTCATTAGTGAGAATCTCCAAGCATTTTTTCAAGATAATGAATATTCATGCCGCCTTTTTGAAAAGTTTTATCGTCCATAATTTTACGCTGCAAAGGGATATTAGTTTTTATGCCATCAATCACCATCTCGTCAAGAGCGTTTTGCATTTTTATTATGGCACCAGCTCTAGTGTCAGCAAAAGTAATTAGTTTACCAATCATAGAATCGTAATGAGGAGGAACAGTGTAGCCGTTATAAATATGTGAATCAACCCTTACACCAAGGCCTCCAGGGGCGTGGTATTGAGTAATTTTGCCAGGTGAAGGCATAAAGTTATTAGGGTCTTCAGCATTAATCCTGCACTCTACAGCGTGGCCTTTGAATGTAATATCTTTTTGAGATAGTGATAGTTTTTGGCCATCAGCAATTAGTATTTGTTCTCTCACAATATCAATACCTGTTATTAGTTCGGTGACAGGGTGTTCTACCTGAACACGAGTGTTCATTTCAATGAAATAAAACTCATCATTCTCAAAAAGAAACTCAAAGGTTCCCGCGCCACGGTAATTAATAGCCTTACAGGCATCAGCACAGACACTTCCAATTTTATCTCTTAGTTCCGGCCCTATGCCAGGAGCGGGGGCCTCTTCTACCACTTTTTGGTGGCGCCTTTGCATAGAGCAATCGCGCTCACCCAGGTGAACGGCGCTACCGTGCTCGTCAGCTAGTACTTGAATTTCAACATGTCTTGGTGTTGTTAAAAACTTTTCCATATAAACCTCGGCATTTCCAAAAAAGCTTTCAGCTTCGGTTTTTGTAAGTTCAATAGAGCCCAATAAATCTTTTTCCTTTTCGACTACGCGCATTCCACGACCACCTCCACCTCCAGAGGCTTTAATGATAATAGGAAAACCAATTTTATTTGCAAGGGCCTTGTTTTTGGAGTGGTCATCGCCTAAACCGCCGTCTGACCCGGGAACACACGGAACTCCGGATTGTTGCATTGCCTCAATAGCGGCGACCTTGTCACCCATAACACGAATATTTTCTGCTCTTGGGCCGATAAAAATAAACCCACTCTCTTCTACGCGTTGAGCAAAGTCTGAACTTTCTGAAAGGAAGCCATATCCAGGATGAATTGCATCAGCATGGGTTACTTCGGCAGCACTTATTAGGGCAGGAATATTTAAGTAGCTTTGAGCTGACGGAGGCGGCCCAATGCACACAGCTTCGTCAGCAAGGCGTACATGCTTCAGGTCCTTATCTGAGGTCGAATAGACCGCAACAGTTTTTATACCTAGCTCTTTACAAGCCCTGAGAATTCTTAGGGCAATTTCACCACGATTAGCTATTAGGATTTTTTGTATTTTGTTCATACTGGCTTCTACTATTTGTATTATAGTTACGGCTATTTGATTACAACAAGAGTTTGGCCAAACTCAACCGCATCGCCATCATTGCATAGAACTTCAATTACAGTCCCAGACTGGTCAGCTTCAATTTGATTCATAATCTTCATAGCTTCAATAATGCAGACGGTATCTCCCTGGTTCACGTGCTGACCAACTTCAACAAATGCTTTAGAGTTTGGCGAAGCGGAACCATAAAAAGTACCAACCATTGGAGATGTAATTGGGTGACCATCAGACACCTTCGTTACTACAGTTTCATTTACTGTGTCACTACCTAATATTGAGCCAGATGGAATGACAACTGGAGCAACCTGAGTTGGCATGGCCACTGGAGCATCCCCATAACGAGAAATACGAACAGACTCTTCACCCTCATGTATCTCGATCTCAGCCATACCGGATTGTTCTAACAACTCCATTAATTTTTTTACTTTACGAATGTCCACTGGGCTCCCTCCTTAAATTATTGAATAAAAAGATTTTACCACCAAGTTATAGTAATTTATAACACTTTAAATACGTTTTAGAAGAAGAAACCAATATAAGAAGAGCTTATAGTCGATTAAAGTTTTGTATAAATTCTTGTGCGCCAATTTCCCCAACTATGCGAACTGAGCGGTTTTCTTTGCCACTAGAGAAAAATAAAATTGCTGGCGGTCCGATTATATTAAAACGCGACATCAGTGCTTTGTCAGAGGCGTCGTTTTTAGTAACGTCTGCCTGAACAGTTATAACGTCACGCAACGTTTCAACAGCCTCGGCATTAGAGAAAACAAGTCTTTCTATCTCTTTACAAGAAATACACCAGTCTGCATAAAAGTCAAGCATTACAATTTTATTGTTGAGCTGGGAACTAATAAGTATTTGGTCTAGATCATCAACAGACTTTATTTTTTCAAATTTTACATGGTAGTTTTCTGCCTGAAAGCTTGAAGAGCCCCAACCAGAAAGTGGCTGAAGCATATCGCCACCACCACGGGCAACCAGCATCCAAATCAAAATACCATAACCTAAAACAATCAAGCCTAGGGCTTTATAAATTCTTTGCCACGGAGTAGAGGTAGTGCTTATAGAGTTAAGGGTGCCCATTGCAATAGGGGAAATGGTTAGTAACAAGGCCCACAATGTTAATGATGCAACTGGCGGAATAATTCTTTCAAGTAAAAATATCGCCACACCAAGCATTAAGATACCAAACACTTGTTTAATGTTGTCCATCCAGAAGCCAGCTTTTGGCAGCTTGCTGACACCAGCACCTACAGCAATGAGTGGAGCCCCCATACCCAAACTAAGAACGAATAACGACAGGCCGCCTAAGAGAGCATCGCCTGTTTGGCCAATATATATCAAGGCACCGGCAAGTGGAGGGGCGACACATGGCCCAACTATAAGTGCAGATAAAAATCCCATAATAGAGACACCGAGAAGGCGCCCACCCTGTTGATTGTTACTTATATTAGCAACTTTATTTTGCATTTTGGTTGGTAGCTGAATGTCATAGTAGCCAAACATTGAAAACGCAAGAGCAACGAAAACCAAACTAAATACCACTAAAACCCAAGGCGTTTGGAATAAGGCCTGTAGGTTTTCACCAAAGTATCCAGCCAATACCCCAGCTACAGAATAAGTTACGCTCATCGACAGCACAAATACAACAGACATAATAATAGCTTTACGAGTTGAAACCTCTTCCTTTTGCCCGACAATGATGCCAGACAAAATAGGAATCATTGGAAACACACACGGAGTTAATGATAGCAACAACCCAAAACCAAAAAAACTTGCCAAAACCCAAAACAGGTTATCTTGCTGCAATAAAGCCGCAATTTGATCTGTCTCATTCAGGATGGCGGGACTACCTAGAGTAGAAAAGGTTGTGTTTTGTGAGGTATTATCAATATTTTCGATTGTATTATTGTCCTCAGAAGTTTGCGCTTGCAAGAACAATTCCGTAGTTTTTTCTTGTGGCGGGTAACACACGCCACCGTTCCAACATCCCTGATATTTTGCAAAAAAAGTTACCGGTTGTTTTTGAATATTCGTGAGAGGGATTTCAACAGAAAGAACCCCTTTTTGAATTTCAACCTTTCCAAAAAAATCGTCGTCCTTGATTTTGCCTTTTGGGAAGTCTATTTGACCAAAATCAGCACCATCAACATCAATAAAAAACTTATCATTATATAAGTAATAATCTTCATGGATATTCCATGTCGCTAATAGCGTTTTTGAGTCTTTAGCAACGACAGAAAAAGCAAAAGCCTCATCCGCAGGTAATGGTTCAGAGTATGGTTCTGCGTTAAAGTCAACTGACGGCAAAGAAGAGCTTGCAGGCGCTGGTAATTTACTACTATTAAGGGATTTAGTGTAAACGTTAGAAATATCCAGAGCTACAGATTTAGTTATTGGTGGATAGCATACGCCTATATCTGCACAGCCTTGAAATGTTACAGTTAGCAAGATAGAGTTAGCTTCGCCATCCAGTATCGGAACTACAACTATTACACTATCTCTGTAGGTGCCAATCTTTCCAAAAAACTCATCATCTGTGATTTCGGCTTCGGGAAATTTTGCAGAGCCTAATTGCGAAGAAAAATTGGAAGCAATTTTAATTTTCTCTTTATATAGGTAGTAACCCTCAGCAATGTCCCACGACAATAGGATTTCGTCTTTTATTACATCAGCCTTGAATGCGAATGCCTCGTCAGCAGGAAGGAGGTCGTTCTCAGACTGTGCAAAAGTTGCGAACAGAATTAAGATTAAAGATAAAAATAGCCGTTTCATGTGTTTTCAATCTCCAATAGAGTGGATATTATATGGTAATAACCACTACATCTCAAACTTACAACAACTACATAGCTATAAATATTCAGTGATTACTGAACAACTACCACCATTGCAGGACGAACTAGGCGGCCATTCAGAGTGAACCCAACTTGTACTACCTCCAGTACAGAATTTGATTCCATATTAGGCATCGGTACCATGGTAACAGCTTCATGGAGTTCGGGATTGAATTTTTCATCTTTTGGGTTGACCTCCTCAACACCAAATTTTTGCATGGTAGAAAGAAAAACAGTGTCGGTCATTTCAAGACCCTCGATAATATGTTCAGTTGTAGCGCTTTCTTCTTGTGCTGTTTTGAGTCCCATAGTGATAGAATCTTTAACCTCGAGTAGCGACTTGACAAAACCATCCAACGCATATTTATGTGCATTTTCAAGGTCTCTAGCGCCTCTTCTCTTAAGATTTTGTATTTCCGCTTCAGAACGTAACAGCTTGTCCCAACTATCTTTTGCAGATTTCTGGGCATCATCTAGCTGAGCTTTTAGATCATCAACTATGTCCTTTTCATGCTTATTATTAGTGACTTTATCTTTTATTGCTTTGGTAATTTTTTCTTGTGCTTTCTTTTTTGTCATTTTGGTGTTTTAATTAATGTATATTTGTAGCTACAGTATAATTTTCATGCATGTTTTGTTATATAGTGACCATTTTAAATAATTCAACAGTCTTTTTCTAGCTAATTAATAATATGTTTAATACAATAGGAATTATTACCAAACCTAATGACAAAAATAGTAAGGATACAGCTCAAGAGCTCATCCTTTTTATTGAAGAGCAAGGGGTAGGTGTGGTTACTGAAAAAGAGCAAATTGCCGAGCAATCAGACTTGATTGTTGTTGTTGGTGGTGATGGCTCGTTGCTAAATACTGCTAGAACTTTTGTTGATAACAATATACCTATTTTAGGAATAAACCTGGGTCGACTCGGGTTTTTAGCAGACGTGCCAGTATCCAGTATGTTTGATATAGTTGCCAAAGTTCTGAACGGCGAATTCACTAAAGAAGAGAGATGTTTATTGAGCTGTCAAATAGAGAAAGACAATAAAATATTGAACAGCTCTTTAGCGCTTAATGATGTAGTTGTGCATCGTAAAGAAATACTAAGAATGATAGAATTTGAAGTCTTTATTGATGACAAGTTTGTAAATACTCAAAGGGCAGATGGCTTGATAGTTACTACACCAACAGGCTCTACAGCATATGCACTGTCTAGTGGCGGACCAATCATGCATCCAGGCGTAAATGCAATTGGTATCGTGTCAATATCTCCACATACAATGAGCCATAGGCCTTTATTAGTTCCAGGCGAAAGCGAGGTAATAATCAGGGTTAAGGAAGCTGAAGGAGGCGTTACAGTAAGCTTTGATGGGCAGACCTCATTCTCTATAGAGCCAGACCAAGATATTCGAGTACAGCAGCACGCTAACTTTGTTCATTTGTTACACCCTAAGAATTATGACTACTTTGAAATTATTCGATCTAAGCTGCACTGGAGTAAAGAGTTGTAGCTTATAACTTTGTGTAATAGATGTTATCTCAATTATCAGTCAAAAATTTAGCCGTTGTTGAGTACTTAGACTTGGAATTTGCACCTGGAATGAGCTCTGTGACAGGCGAAACAGGAGCGGGAAAATCAATCCTTATACAAGCCCTTGGCTTTGCTTTAGGCTCTAGAGGCGACTCTTCTGTAGTTAGGCACGGAAAAAACAGAGCAGAAGTAAGTGTTGTTTTTGATGTTTATGGAACTCAAAAGGTGCAATCATACCTCCAAGAACAGGGCCTGGATGATGGGGGCGAATGCGTCTTAAGAAGGGTTATTGGAAGAGATGGCCGATCAAAAGCTTATGTTAATGGATCAAGTGTTTCGTTGTCAACAATCCGTGGTCTGGGGGATTTATTGATTGATATGCATGGTCAGAACGAACACCAATTACTTCTACGAAGTGTTCAGCAATTAGATTTACTGGACAGTTATGCTAAACTAGAGAACCTAACAGATGAATTAAACTTCATAGTATCGCAACACAAAGCCTTGGTCGAAAAAATTGAATACTTGACCGCTAATAATAATGTTGTTATGCAGCAGCAAGAACTGTTAATCCACCAACTAGAAGAGCTTAGTAATGCTGACATTAAACAAGAAGAGCTTGACACTATTGAGTCTGATTATAAAGTTAATGCAAACGCTAAAAGTCTAATTGAAAAAGTAGCAAATATACTAAACCAATTAGAAAGCGACACGGGTGCCAATAGTCAGCTAATAGCAATGTCTACAGAGATTTCACATGCTATGGACATTGACCCTAAACTGTCGGAAGCAATGGAGTTGCTGTCAGGTGCCCAGCTACAGTCTCAAGAGTGCGTATACACACTAACAAGTTACCTGAATTCATTGTCGGTTGATGAGCAAGCTACGACCGAATTAGAAGAAAGGCTTAGTGAGCTATATGAATTGGCCCGCAAGCATGGCTGTAGGATAGTTGAATTATTAGAGACTAAAAAAAGTATTAACACCAAACTTGCAGTTATCAATAAAGCAGACGGTTCTCTTAAAGAACTTCTAGATCAGCAGACAAAATACGAGTCAGAGTATCATCTTCTTGCAGCGAAAATTACCAACTCTAGGACTAGTTCAGCAATAAAATTTTCAGACCTTGTTACGAAGGCAATGCAGACGCTGGGTATGCCTGGCAGTGAATTCAAAGTTAGTCTAGTTAATAAGGCTCCAGGTGTTCATCTTAATGGCTTAGAATCCATTGAGTTTTTGGTAAAAACGAATACTGGGCAAGAGCTTAATTCACTAAGTAAGGTAGCTTCTGGTGGAGAGCTATCAAGAGTTTCTTTGGCTATCTCGGTAGTAACTGCAAATAGCGAGTATGCGCCAACCCTTGTTTTCGATGAAGTAGATGTTGGAATAAGTGGTGCCACCGCAGAAGTAGTAGGACGTAAATTAAAAGAACTATCAAAGCATTATCAAGTTATTTGTATCACCCACTTGGCTCAGGTAGCATCTTTTGGACATCAACACCTAAGGGTAACCAAAGTTCAAAAAGACAAAGGCGCTATAACTACAGTAGAGCAGCTTTCTAATGATGACAGAGTGCTTGAAGTTGCACGCATCATTGGCGGCATTAAGATTACTAATAAAGCACGAAGAGCGGCAGAAGAGATGATTAAGAAAAGTGCATAAAAAAGGCTGAATATATACAGCCTTTTTAGTTATAAACTCGTTACTTATCTTTTAGGCGTTCTATGCCAATCATTTTAAAAATATATTTCTGATAAGCTGGCTCTGAGTTGCCTATTTTCATATTGCGTATAAAGAATTTTTCAAAGGCAATTTTTGCTAAATGCATTATCTTCCCTTTCTTGGCCCATGTAACATTTCTTGGAGGGATTTGTGGCATGGCAACGAATGCTGCTCCAGTATCGCCCATATCTGCAATACAAACCGCATTCCAGGTAGGGATGTTAGAAGGGTTATTGCCATTAATCATGTCCTCAATGTTATGAACAATCGCTGTTACCATTGATTCAATCATGTATCCAGTTTTAGGTGTGCCACACATGACAGGAGTTGCCTCTACTGGAGGAATTGCTATATTTACCCCAAGTGAAAAGATGTTTTCTTTAATTGGAGATTGTTGGTACTCATTAATCATAACAAATCCACGAGGGTTAACATAGCCGGCATCAACATCTGCTAATTTTGCAACAGTGTCTACACCTTTAAAGGCCGGTAGCAACATAGTGTGTTTTGTAGCAACATCGTGAGTTTTTATTGTTTCTCCACTATCGTTAACTTCATCAACTGTAACATTGTCAACAGCAACAGACGATACCTTTGCATTTGTAATCCATTTAATATGTCGATGTCTAAATTCAGATTCTAAAAGTCCTTTTGAGTCCCCTACACCACCCAAACCTAAATGACCAATATACGGCTCAGGAGTAACAAAGGTGATAGGACATTTATCACGTATACCTCGCTTTTTAAGGTCAGTGTCCATAATAGCAGCAAACTCATAAGCAGGTCCAAAACATGAAGCGCCCTGAACCGCTCCAACTACTATTGGGCCCCCACCTTGAGAACAGAAACCTTCCCAGCTTTGACGGGCAGCTTCTGAATGTGCTGTAGTACAAATTGATACACTGTGTCCATCTGGCCCGAGACCATCCACCTCATCAAAAGCTAACTTAGGACCTGTTGCCAATACAAGATAGTCGTAATCAATTGTTTCATCATTAACAATGACTTGGTTTTCGTTAGGTTTAATCTCTGAAGCCTCACCAATAATAAGGTTAATATTTTTACGCTTAAGACAAGGTTCTAGCTCAAAACTTATGTCACCCTCAGAGCGCCAACCAACAGCCAGCCAGGGGTTAGAAGGTATAAAGTTGAAGTTTGGATTATTTGAAATAACTGTAACTTTGTGACTTGAACCTAACGTTTTTTTAACGTCATATGCAAAAGGCAAGCCGCCTGTACTTGCGCCAATAACAACAATATGTGCCATCTTATGAACTCCCAATTTGTTTGATAAACATAATTAAATATCGGTTTAATATAAAAAAACAGTTACAAATATGTATATTAACCAACGACTATATCTGAAAGTACAGACTATGACTTCACTAGAAACATGTATCAAAGTGTAATTGTATATTAGAAATAGGCTTGAACAAATGACCTAAATCAACAGCAAGAAAACTTGTTAAGCCGTCAGATATTGACAGGCATTTTCGACACTAGACATTAATTTGTCAAGTCTGATGTAGACAGCACACCTAATAAGTGAAAATAATTCCATTTCAGATGGTAAAAAAGTATTTTTTTATTTGATAAAGATTCTTGTCAGACTGTATAATTCAAAATTTTGTGTGTAATTGTAAATAATTATGCTGTTGCCAGGGTTTCATAATTGGCCAAAAATGCAGCTGCTTGGAATTATTATAGCTGCTGTATATTTTGCATTAAACGGCGCTGGATTTGTTCCCGCAATTTATGGCGGTGTAATAAGCCTAGCAAATGCTGCCCTTGTTGGTAGACACACAGAAAAACAAAAAAGGGGGATTCCTATCACTGCCCAAGCAAGCGTTGTCATGATGGTTGTTAGTGTCATAATGCGCATTGCTATAGTTGTAGCATTGACTTTGATTGGTTTGTTGACTTTCAAGTATGATGCTGAGGCGCTTATAGCGGGATTAGTTTTGGGACAAGTTGGGTTTTTAATAGACAAGGTTAAACAAATATAATGTCAGTTGCAGGCGAAGCAATAACTTCTGGTAGCTATATTAAGCACCACCTACAAAATTTAACATATGGGCAGCTTCCCAACGGCAGTTGGGGCTTGGCACATAGCGCAGAAGATGCAAAAGAAATGGGCTTCTGGGCATTCCATATTGACACTCTTGGCTTTTCTTTCTTGTTGGGCTCACTATTTTTGTTGGCATTTTATCGTGTAGGTAGAACTATGACGGTTGGAACGCCCTCAGGCGTACAAAACTTTATTGAAAGTATTGTAGATTTTATAAATGAAAATGTTAGAGGCTCATTTAATGGCAAAAACATGATGGTTGCACCTTTGGCTTTAACAACATTTATTTGGATAGTCCTAATGAACACTATGGACCTAGTTCCAGTTGATTTGCTACCGTATTTGGCTAGCACCGTAGGAGTACAATATCTAAAGGTCGTTCCTACTACGGATCCAAATGCAACATTTGGTATGTCTATAGGTATATTTTTGCTTATTCTGTACTATAGCATCAAAGAAAAAGGTGCAGGCGGTTTTGCAGCTGAGTTAATGTTCCACCCCTTTGGTAAACTAATGTTGCCTTTTAACTTATTTCTTGAAGGTGTAAATCTAATTGCGAAGCCGGTTTCTCTCGCATTACGTTTGTTTGGCAACATGTATGCTGGAGAGATGATATTTATCCTAATAGCTTTATTGCCTTTTTGGATACAGTGGAGTTTATCTTTGCCATGGGCGATTTTCCACATATTGATAGTACTGCTTCAAGCATTTATTTTTATGACACTGGTCATCGTCTATCTGGATATGGCACACCAGAAAGAGCACTAAGATTTATTATTAACAGTAATTTTTTTATATTTTAAACAGGAGAAAAAAATGGAAACAAGTATATTATTTTTAGCCGGATCAATCTTAATGGGATTGGGCGCGTTAGGTGCAGCTGTAGGCATCGGAATTCTAGGCGCAAGGTTCTTAGAGGGTGCTGCAAGACAGCCAGAGCTTATACCAATGCTTAGAACCCAAATGTTTATCGTAATGGGTTTAGTTGACGCGGTACCAATGATTGCAGTCGGCATCTCAATGTACATATTGTTTGCGGTTGCAGGCTAATAGGGGCTTGAGAAGCTTGTTTATCAAAACAAAACTTATGTCATTTGGACGTAATACTTTTCACTTTAACAGAGTTAGACTATGAATATTAATTTGACTATGCTTGGGCAGTTAATAATGTTTGCCATGTTTACGTGGTTTTGCATGAAGTTTATTTGGCCACCAATTGTGGCCGCAATGGAGGAGCGAAAGAAGCGTATTGAGGAAGGACTTATTGCCGCAGAAAGGGGTATAGCTGAGCAAGAAGAGGCTCAGATTAAAGCACAAGAATTATTGGATCAATCAAAAAATCAGGCTGCAGAAATTATTGCAAATGCCGGCAAACAGGCAACCAGTATGGTTGACGAAGCTAAAAGCGTAGCAGTAGAGGAGGCCGATAAAGTTAAGGCCCAAGCCCAATCACATATTGACCAAGAGGTTGTTCGTGCCCGCAACGAGCTTAAAGGCCAAGTTTCCACTTTGGTTATGCAGGGGGTTAATTCTGTATTAGATAAAGAGGTTGACGCTAAAACTCACCAAGATATGCTAAACAAACTATCCCGAACCCTATAGGTAAGGCACATGGAACTAGTCACAATAGCCAAGCCTTACGCCAATGCAATTTTTGATATTGCAATGCAGAATAAAGCCCAGTCGGAATGGAGAGATTTTTTGACAGCAGGCACTCAACTGGTCAGTGATGAATCTATGAAGACATTTTTAGCATCTCCTAGCGAAACTAAAGAGAACAAGGGGTTAGCTATATCTAGCCTATTGGTCTCGTTATTAAGTAGGGATTTGAGCAATGAGGAGAGTGCACTCGTTAATATCTTGTTAGAAAACGACCGTACTGCAGCGTTACCCAGCATTTTAGATTTGTTTGAAAAAAGTGTTAACGAAATTAGTGAGTCAAAGGCATTTCAAGTTATAAGTGCATACAAATTAAGTGAAAAAGAGGAAAAACAAATTGTTAGTGATTTATCTGATAAATACGCTACAAAGGTAAGTATAGACATCTTCGTTGATGAAAGTTTGGTAGGTGGTGTCGTCATTAAGGATGGCGATAAAGTTATTGACATGTCAATTAAGGCTCGCGTTAATTAGATTTACAATTGTCAATTAATTAATTAATTAATTATATAAAGAGGAAGAGTTATGCAATTAAACGCAAGTGAGATTAGTGATTTAATTAAAAAACAAATAGAGGGCTTTGATTTTGTAGCAGAAGCACGCACAGAAGGTACTGTTATAAGTGTTAGTGACGGTATTGTTCGTATTCATGGATTGGCCGATGTTCAGTTTGGTGAAATGTTAGAGTTTCCTGGGAACACTTTTGGAATGGCATTGAATCTTGAGCAGGACAGTGTTGGAGCAGTAATATTGGGCGACTATTTACATATATCTGAAGGTGACGTTGTCAAATGTACCAACAGACTGATGGAAGTTCCTGTTGGTGAAGAAATGTTAGGCAGAGTGGTCAATCCTCTAGGCAAAGATTTGGAAGCCAAGGGAGAAATTAAGGCTAAATCTTCTAGACCGTTGGAAGTTGTTGCTCCAGGAGTTATTGATCGTCAGTCTGTAGACCAGCCTATCCAAACAGGAATTAAGGCAATAGACTCCATGGTCCCTATTGGTCGCGGGCAACGCGAGCTAATTATTGGTGATCGACAAACTGGCAAGACGGCGGTGGCAGTAGACGCTATTATTAACCAAAAAGATACCGGAGTTAAGTGTGTGTATGTTGCGATTGGTCAAAAAGCTTCATCTGTAGCTGCAGTGGTGCGTAAACTTGAAGAGCATGGAGCAATGCAAAACACTATAGTTGTTTCTGCTAGTGCCTCTGACTCTGCTGCATTGCAATATATTGCACCATATGCAGGATGTGCCATGGCTGAGTTCTTCCGTGACCGCGGCGAAGACGCACTAATAGTTTATGATGACCTAACTAAACAGGCGTGGGCATATCGACAAGTATCATTGCTTCTCAAGAGACCTCCAGGACGAGAGGCATACCCTGGAGATGTTTTTTACTTGCACTCGCGTCTTCTTGAGCGTGCATCACGTGTTAATGCAGACTATGTTGAGCAGCTGACCAAGGGAAAGGTTAAAGGACAAACTGGCTCACTAACCGCACTACCTATTATCGAAACACAGGGTGGTGATGTGTCCGCATTCGTTCCAACAAACGTAATTTCAATTACTGACGGACAAATATTTTTAGAAACTGACCTATTCAACGCTGGAATTCGCCCAGCTATTAATGCTGGATTGTCAGTATCTCGAGTTGGCGGTGCAGCACAGACCAAAGCTATAAAAAAATTAGGTGGTGGCATTCGTCTCGATTTAGCGCAATATCGAGAATTAGCTGCGTTTGCTCAATTTGCATCAGATTTAGATGCTGAGACTAAGGCGCAAATTGATCGCGGCCAGAGGGTAACAGAGCTAATGAAACAAAATCAATATGCACCGTTATCTATTGCTGAAATGGCTACATCCTTGTTCGCAGCAAACTCTGGTTCATTGGATGATGTTGATGTTAATCAGGTAGTCAACTTCGAAGCGTCATTAATTACTTATATGAATGCAAATCAGTCTGATTTACTTGCAAAAATTAATGAAACAGGCGAATATAATGATGAAATTGCTGCTGAACTTCAGGCTGCAATTGATGACTTTAAGGCAAACCATACTTGGTAAATAACTTATGGCATCAGGCAAAGAAATTAGAACCCAAATTTCGAGTATTAAAAATACTCAGAAGATAACATCGGCTATGGAAATGGTTGCTGCCTCAAAAATGAAGAAGGCGCAAGATAGAATGTTAGCTTCTCGACCGTACTCTGATAAAATTTCAAGGGTAATCGGCCATTTGGCTTATGCACATTCAGAGTTTAAGCACCCATATATGAAAAAAATGGGTGAGCTGAAGCGTGCTGGAATTATTATTGTTTCAAGTGACAGGGGCCTTTGCGGTGGTTTAAATACAAACTTATTCAAGAGCGTTTTAGCTAAGGTGGTAGAATTTCAAGGAAAAGGTATAGAGGTTGACATATGCACAATTGGAAAGAAGGCTACTGCATTTTTTAAAAATTCTGGCTTGGAAATTAAGTCTGCAATAGCCAACCTAGGAGATGCTCCTCACTTCGATGACTTGCTGGGTACTGTTAAGGTTATGCTTGATAGTTACGATGCTGGAGAAATACAGCAGATGTCAGTAGCCTACAATAAATTTGAAAATACTATGACCCAGGCGCCCACTATTACGCAACTAATACCCATGGTTGCTGCCGAAGTAGACGGTATGGACCATCACTGGGATTATATATATGAGCCAGATGCAGAAGAGGCGTTAAATGCTCTCTTGGTAAGGTATATTGAGGCCTTGGTTTACCAAGGATTAGTTGAAAATATTGCTTGCGAACAGTCATCTCGAATGATTGCTATGAAGAGCGCAACCGACAACGCTGGTGATATGGTTAAAGAGTTAGAGTTAGTTTACAACAAGGCAAGACAGGCTGCTATCACTCAAGAAATATCAGAGATTGTAAGTGGTGCTGCCGCAGTTTAGAGTTTATAAAAGAGGGAATAAAATGAGTACAGGTAAAATTACACAAATTATTGGCGCGGTAATCGATGTTGAATTTCAAGCAGATTCAATTCCAAAGATTTATGACGCTTTAATTGTTACAAAGACAAACCTTACGCTAGAGGTACAGCAGCAATTAGGCGATAACGTTGTGCGTGCTATTGCAATGGGAAGTTCTGAAGGCTTAATGAGAGGTTTGGAGGTTACTAGTACAGGAGAGGCAATTAAGGTTCCTGTCGGAACAAAAACTTTAGGTCGTATTATGAATGTTCTAGGAGAGCCAATTGACAACGCTGGAGAAATTGGACAGGAGGTTGATTGGGCAATTCATAGACCAGCCCCTTCCTATGATGAGCTTGCCCCTGCTGCAGAATTATTAGAAACAGGCATTAAGGTAATTGACTTAATCTGTCCATTTGCAAAGGGAGGAAAGGTTGGTTTATTCGGTGGTGCAGGAGTTGGTAAGACTGTAAATATGATGGAGCTTATCCGTAATATTGCTATTGAGCACTCAGGATACTCAGTATTCGCCGGTGTTGGTGAGCGTACTCGAGAGGGTAATGACTTCTACCATGAAATGAAAGACTCAAATGTACTTGATAAGGTGTCTTTGGTGTATGGACAGATGAATGAGCCTCCGGGGAATAGATTAAGGGTTGCACTTACAGGATTAACCATGGCAGAGTTTTTCCGTGACGAGGGCCGAGATGTTCTATTATTTATTGACAACATTTATCGTTATACATTAGCTGGAACAGAGGTGTCTGCATTATTGGGTCGTATGCCTTCTGCTGTTGGGTATCAACCTACACTAGCTTCCGAGATGGGAGCTCTACAGGAGCGTATTACCTCAACTAAAAAGGGCTCAATTACCTCTATACAAGCTGTATACGTTCCCGCAGATGACTTAACAGATCCTTCACCCGCAACAACATTTGCTCACTTAGATGCAACCGTTGTATTGTCACGTCAGGTTGCAGAGTTAGGTATTTATCCAGCTGTTGATCCGCTAGACTCAACTTCTCGCCAGCTAGACCCACTCATAGTTGGACAAGAGCATTATGATGTTGCTAGAGGGGTTCAAGGTGTATTACAGCGCTACAAAGAACTTAAAGATATTATCGCTATTTTAGGCATGGACGAACTCTCCGAAGAGGACAAGCAATCCGTATCTCGTGCTCGTAAAATTCAACGCTTCTTGTCGCAACCATTCTTTGTTGCAGAGGTGTTTACAGGTGCACCAGGCAAATACGTTTCACTTAAAGATACAATTAGCGGCTTTAAGGCTATTCTTGACGGTGAAATGGACAGTTTTCCTGAGCAGGTATTCTATATGACTGGATCAATTGACGAAGTGCGTGAAAAAGCATCGGAGACCGCTTAAATGTCAACAATCCATGTCGATGTTGTTAGTGCCACAGAGTCACTCTATTCCGGAGAGGCTAACTGTGTATTCGCCCCCTCTTCAACGGGCGAGATAGGCATATACCCAAAACATATGGCATTGTTATCTACACTTAAGCCAGGAGAAGTCAGGGTTGAAACTGAAAAAGGTGTCGAGTCAATTTATGTTTCTGGCGGTATTGTAGAGGTACAGCCAGACGTAGTTACCATATTTTCAGATACTGCAATTAGGGCTAACGATCTTGATGAGTCTAAAGCACTTGATGCCAAGCAGAGAGCGGAAGAGGCAATGCAGAATGCAGATACTGGGCATGACATATCTACAACACAAGCCGCACTAGCTGAGTCTATGGCTCAACTTCAGATGATTAGCAAAATGAGAGGCAAAAAGCGCTAAATTGTACATCTTAAGTTATTTAAGTATTAGGTCTATACAGGCTGGTATAGCGCTCTAATCAACAACACTCTTAGTTAAAAAATAAGAAAGTCTGATTGATGGGCCTGTATGCTGTTATGGCAAGTATTGACAGCTAGAAAAATTAACTACCTTTCCATTGAGTGTCTCAACCCCTTCATCTTTAAGGAGTTTAATTTTTGTTTTTATATCTCCTGCAAAACCGCCAATTTCTCCATTGGATTTAACCACACGATGACATGGCACCTCTGGAGCGAAAGGGTTTTTGTTCATTGCACTGCCTACGGCACGGTATGCTTTAGGTGAACCAACAAGCTTCGCAAGACCCCCATAACTAATTACGCTACCTTTCGGTACTTGATTTTTTAAAACTTTATAACACTTACTCTGAAATTCTGTCAACTTAAATACCTTTCCATTGCAGTGTCGTAGTTATTTTGAGACTTTAACAGCATGTCGCATACCTCCCTTACAGCGCCATTCCCTCCAGACTTATTTGTAACAAAAGCAGAGTTTTTCTTGACAAGGTCATGAGCATTTGCAACAGCTATCGGTAAACCAACTTTAAACATGACCGGCAAATCAATAACATCATCACCCATATAGGCAACCTGTTCAGGGCTGAGTTCTAGTTTATTTATTAGCTCTTCATAGGCGTTAATCTTATTGTCTTGCCCTTGATAAAAATGTTTAACACCAAGGTTAACCATCCTGTGTTCAACGCTTTTAGTAGATCTAGCGCTAATAACAGCTGGGACAATAGAAAAATCTTGAATCATTTTGATGCCATGCCCGTCTAGAGAATTGAAACGCTTCAGTTCCTTGCCTTCGTCAGAAAAGTATAATCCTCCATCAGTAAGAACTCCGTCTACATCAAAAATAATTAATTTAATTTGCTGAGCCTTAAAGCAAATGTCTTTTTCTGTGTTCATAAGTTTTATTATATATTAGGGATTACAAAATATCGATTAATAGAGTGACCCTGTAAAGAATTCCTTCTTACTAGATTAAATGTGATTGTAATATCTTCCCCTTAATAAAAGGCGAGGACTAGTTGGATTGTCGATAAACTTTTCACGCTTGTGAATAATATTATTACAAATTATTCCTTGTCCAGGCTCAAAAAGCAATTTGAAATGATATTGCGTATTAGAAGAAAGTAGCCCGTCCAAGCCTTCAATTGCCTGTCTTATTTCAGCAGAATTAAATATCTGAACGTTCTTTTTTCTTTGAGTGTAGCGCATTGAAAGTTGTTCTGATTTCTTGTCAATGAAGAAAATAGGTCCGGTAGATTTTGGTCTACGAACATTGCCATTAACTTCATGTTGAGGGATCGTCATGGCTTCAGGGTGTAATAAAGCATTCACTATATCAGGATTGTCTTCTCTTAAAAGGATATAGGCCATTTGGTGGTCTATCCAGGTATTTTCACCACCACTTTTGGCTTTATTAATACAAAACAGAGTCATCGACCTTACTGTTTGCTGTATAGGGTTGTAATAGCCATCAGTATGCCATCCAATATTCTTATTTGTGTAAGGAATAAATTCAGCTTGATCTGTATTATTGCTTTGAGTAATTTCGGATAAACCATTGCCCTGTGCGTATAGGTGCTTGTCATAATCTGTTAAACCTAATTGCCTGTTTAAACTTAAAACAGAGTTGGTATAGTTGTTTTGGTTTGCTAGTTGGATGAGAGCAAAGTTGCTAAGTAGACAGAGCTCAGATATCTTTTCATTTTCGTTGCCAGTTAATTTATAAGGGTCAGCTATCGGAACCAAGCACTGTTCAATAGAAGTTAGGGCATTTTCAAGCTTTTCATCGCGCCAATACCTGTAAACATCTAATTGGCTGAGGATGGACACAATTTTATCTAATTGTTAACAAACTAAATTGCATGCCTGTAGCTGGCAACATGTTACGCGTTAATGCGTTTATTTATTGTCCACTGCTGTGCAATAGACAGTGTATTGTTAATGACCCAATAAAGCACAAGTCCAGATGGGAACCACAAGAAAAATATAGTGAAGACAAAAGGTAATGACATCATTATTTTGGCCTGCATGGGGTCTGCTGGGGGAGGGTTTAATTTTTGCTGAATGAGCATTGAGGCGCCCATCAATAAAGGTAAGACATAATAGGGGTCCTGCGCAGAAAGGTCTGGCAAGTACAAGAAAGGCATTTGCCTTAACTCTACTGTATCTAATAGCATCCAATAAAAAGCAATAAAGACAGGTATTTGCACTATGATGGGTAAACATCCAGAAGCCGGGTTTATTTTTTCTTTCTTATATAGCTCCATGGTTTTTTGACCCATTTTTTGCTTATCATCGCCATAAGATTCTTTGATCTTCGCTAGTCTGGGAGACAGCTTCCTCATTCCAGCCATTGATCTATATGACTTCTCAGACAATGGATAGAATGCTAACTTTATCATGAATGTAATAATAACAATAGACCATCCCCAGCTATCCACATAATAATTAACTTTATGAATAATCCATGAAAGTGGATCGGCTAGAATGTCTAACCAGCCATAATCTAAAGAGTAATTGAGTCCAGTTGCAACTTTTTCAACATTGCCATACTCCTTTGGTCCAATATAGAGTTGGTGTGGAGAGATAGAAGCGCTAGTTCCTGGGCTGATTGTTATTTGTTGTCCAACATCAGTAAGTTTGTATAGATTATTAACTACAGATGCTGAATACTTTTGCATCTCGCTCTGATCAGGTATCCAGGCGGCAACAAAATACTGCTGAACCATAGCCATCCAGCCACCAATATTTTGCTCATCAAGGTCATTATCGAAATCAGACCAGTCATCAAATTTATTTTTTTGCACGCTATTCGATGCCTTGTCATAAACAATTCCACCAGTAAATGTGGGCATCATCATGTTTGATTCATCTAGAGAATCTCTTTCAAGGCGCACATAACTCTTAACCCCTAGAGGGTTATTTGAGTTATTACTAATCTCATAATCAAGTTCAACAACATAGCTACCTCTTTGAAAGTGATAGGTTTTGGTAACTTCAACACCGTTTTCATTTTTCCAAGTAAATGGAACACTTAAGGTGTCGTTATTAAGTTCATAGCTTTGTTTGTCTGAATTAAATAAAGACAGGTGCGTTGGTAGCTCGTTGTCTCTTGACACTAGTCCGCTCTGAGCCTGGAAAGTAGAGTTTTTCTTGTTGCTAAGTAATTGAAATTTTTGTTGGCTACCCAGCTCTAAAGGGTACGCGTTGAGGTATGCGTTTTGGATAGCACCACCCTTATGGCTAATTTCAAGAGTTAATAGGTCAGTTGTAACAGTTGTGAATGGGTGCTGCTCATCAGCCTCATACCTCTCAACATCTAAAGATAAATCCTGAGCTGTATAATTTGGAATATCAGAGTTTAAATCTGCCTCAATCATAGTAATAGTATCGGCTTGTTCAACAGAATTTACTACAGTGTTAGGGGTGTCTTTAAAGGTCCATTTATCCCAAAGCAAGAATAAACTCAGAGATATAGCAATGATAAGAAAAAGTTTTTGATTGTCCATATATTAATTTATATTTATAGTTTTATTTTTTGGGTAGCGGATCGAAACCACCATCATGCCAAGGATGGCACTTACCAATTCTTTTTATACTTAGCTTAAGGCCCTTAAAAATACCATGCTCTTTTATTGCCTCGAAAGAGTATTCTGAGCATGTTGGAGAGAACCTACAATTAGAGCCTAATAGTGGGCTTATAAATAGTTGGTAAAAACGAATAGGTATAAGTAGTAGATTCCGCATCAGGTTTTACAGAATCTCTGTAAGAGCATTCGAAGATCACTTGATAATACCGAATTAGAGGCGGGTCTATGCTTTCTAGACAGCACAACAAACTCCCAACTTCCTAAATTATTTTTACTAGATCTAAATGTCTCTCTTGCAACCCTCTTAAGACGGTTTCTGTCAACAGCTAGGCGACAAACTTTTTTAGAAATTGCTAGACCAATACGAGGCACAGTTAGATTATTAGGTTTTGCTATAACAGACCAGTATTGCCCTTTCTCCATCTGACCAGTATTGAAAACAGATTTATAATCGTTGGGTTTAAGGATTCTGCTGTGGCGAGTTAGCCTATAGTCCATAGGGTTATGCGGCTAAGCGTTTACGTCCTTTTTTTCTGCGCGCGTTGATTATAGCGCGACCAGAACGGGTGCTCATTCTCGATCTAAAACCGTGTGTACGTTTACGTTTCAGTACGCTGGGTTGGAAAGTTCTTTTCATAATAAGTATTTGCCAATAAAAGCGTGCAATTTTACCATAACTTATTAATCATGTTGTATTGATAAAGATTCGAAAAACTTAGATATAAATCCTCAAACTACATCCTATTAGTTTGGCATTATTTTGTTCCGAAAATTTTGTCTCCCGCATCGCCCAGCCCAGGGATGATATAGCCGTCGTCATTTAGATGCGAATCAATTGCTGCTGTGTATATTTCAACCTCTGGATGGTGTTTTGTAACGAATTCTATTCCCTCTGGTGCTGCAACTAAAAATATACCTACAATATCCTTACATCCAGCTTTTTTTAATATATCTATAGTAGAAACAAGTGTTCCCCCTGTTGCTAACATGGGGTCAACAATCATAGCTTTTCGTTTATGTATATCAGCTACCATTTTTTTGAAATATGTAACTGGTTGTAGAGTTTCTTCATTGCGATACAAACCTACTACTGAAATTTTTGCATTTGGTATTGCGTTCAGGACACCATCAAGCATCCCTATCCCAGCGCGCAGAATGGGAACAACAGTAATTTTTTTACCTGAAATTATTTCAATTACTGTAGGACCAGACCAACACTCAATTTCAACTTTCTCGGTTGGCAAAGAGGCTGTAGCTTCGTATGTTAACAGTGCCCCAATTTCAGAGGCCAGCTCCCTAAAAGCTTTTGTACTTATATCTGACTTTCTAATCAAACCAATCTTGTGTCTCACTAAAGGATGAACAACTTCATGTACTGCCATATCTCCTCCTTTTTGAGATAATTATAATAAATTATAGTCTGTTTAGTAGCTCAATTTAACGGTAAAACAGCGACTTATGCCAAATATATTTTTCTTTATTTGATGGCTAAAGTTTGGTTATACTGTTCACAAGGAACATTAATGATAGTGCCATAAAATTATTTAGCAAAAAAGGAAAAAAGTTAATGCTTGGAATTGACAATTTCCACCAACTAATTACATTATATTCTGGCAGTATAGCTAATCTGGTTAATCAAGCCTTTTGTAAAAAAATATGTATTGAGGGCTTAATGATATTAAAATACAAACGTTGCCATTCAATAACGGTTGATTTATATGGTTGAAAAAAGTGTCTTACGTCCCCAAGTAATTACACAAGAGCTCGTTTTGGTTGAGCCTTCAGCTAGAATACTTTGGAATTGCGATTCTAAGCCTATGACTTGTATTAACTAAATATATTTATTATGACTAACAACATTCTTGACGTTTTAACTTACATGTTTGACTACCTATTCGAAGAGTCGGAACAAGACTCACCGAGTCAAATTGACGATACAGCTTTGAAAGCCCACCTGTCTGAGGCTGGCTTTGAAACCGGTAGAATCGATAAGGCGTTAAACTGGTTAGAAAATATTGCAACACTTCAGGATGGCAAATTTATGCCATTTAGTGTATCTAACGGTGGTATGCGTATTTATAGTGAGGAAGAAAAATCTAGAATAGATGCAAAGTCCCGCGGATTTTTACTGTTCATGGAAAATGTTGGGCAGCTAGATGCAAGTCAGCGTGAAATGATCATAAACCAAGTGATGTCGCTTGGAGACTCTAACCTTTCTTTAGACGACCTTAAGTGGGTAGTAATGATGGTTTTAGGCAACAGTTCAGATGAAATGGTTTCGGCCCAATGGCTTGAATCTATAGTGTTCTCTGATGACAACCATACGCTCCAATAATGTCAACAAACCTTGTTATTGTTGAGTCTCCAGCCAAAGCAAAAACAATAGAAAACTTTTTAGGTAAAGACTATATAGTTAAGTCGAGTATTGGTCACATACGTGACATGCCAAAAAAGGATATGGGAATTGATCTTGAAAATAATTTTCAACCAACCTATATCGTCAGTAATGACAAGAAAAAAGTAGTCGCAGAACTTAGAAGGCTGTCAAAAAATGCAAGCACTGTTTATCTAGCAACTGATGAGGACCGCGAAGGAGAGGCTATAGCTTGGCACCTTCTCGAATCCTTAAATCTTCCAGTAGACACACCAAGAATTGTATTTAATGAAATAACCAAGCATGCGATAACTGAGGCTGTAGCATCACCAAGAACTGTAGACCATCACTTGGTAGACGCCCAACAGGCACGTAGAATTATTGACAGGTTAGTAGGATTTGAGATATCTCCTGTGCTTTGGCGTAAGATTTCAGGCGCTAAGTCAGCTGGAAGGGTTCAATCTCCAGTAGTTCGTCTCGTGGTGGAAAGAGAAAGAGAAATAACAAGCCACGTTCCCCAAAGTTCTTTCAAGGTTAAAGCTGAATTAGCCAACAATCTTGGCGATATTATAGATGTTAGACTCGACAAGGAGTTTTCAGATAAATCTGAAGCATTAGATTTTTCTGTAGACCTATTAAATGCAGATCTAACTGTTTCTAATATTACTGAAAAGCCTTCTAAGCGTTCTCCAAAGGCACCATTTACAACATCAACTCTGCAACAGGAAGCGTCACAGAAGCTGGGATTTTCAGTGAAACAGACCATGTCAGTGGCCCAGAACCTGTATAGGGAAGGCGCTATAACTTATATGAGAACAGATTCTCTCACTCTTTCTGAGGTGGCAATTGAGGCTGCTGAGAAGCAGATACAAGAGCAATTTGGCGCTGAATACCATCAGTCTAGGCGTTATAAAACCAAAGATGCTAGCGCACAAGAGGCGCATGAGGCTATTCGTCCTACTGACTTGACCAAGCCAACCATTTTTGGGATTGATGATCAGGCTTCTAAGCTTTACTCACTAATCTATAAGCGTACTTTGGCATCTCAAATGAGTGAAGCTAAATTACAAAAAAATAAAATATATACTAGCATTTCAAACAGAAATGAGGTCTTTGTTGCTAGTGGAGAAGTGCTAGTGTTTCCAGGGTTTCTTGCTGTGTATGACTATATGTCTTCAGAAGATAAGTTACTGCCAAAATTAAGTAAGGGTGACTCTATGAAAATACTGGGCTACAGCTCCAAGGAAAATTTTTCCCGTGCTAAAGCCCGTTATACAGAAGCATCTTTAGTAAAAAAAATTGAGCAGATGGGTATTGGAAGGCCTTCAACGTTTGCAACTATGGTTACCACAGTGCAAGATAGAAATTACGTCTCCAAGGAGACAAGAGAAGGGTACGAACGTGAATATAGAATGATTGAAATTGTAGAAAATAAAGTTGTTGAATCTACAGGAAGTGAAAACACAGGCGCAGAAAAAAATAAGCTCTTTCCTACCAACACAGCATACCTACTGAATGATTTCTTAGTAAAAAATTTCAATAATATAGTGGACTATGAGTTCACAGCTAATTTAGAAAGAAGTTTTGACAAGATTGCAACTGAAAATGTTGCCTGGCAAAGTGTGGTCAGAGATTTTTATAGCCCATTTCATAAACAGATTGAACTTGCCAAAGACATATCGAGAGACGAGACCCATGGTAAACGCGTTCTAGGGGATGATCCAACAACTGGAAAACCTGTTAGTGTTCGTTTTGGTCGTTACGGAGCATTTGCACAGATTGGTCAAAAAGATGACGAAGAAAAGCCAACCTTCGCTTCACTAAGGCGTGGTCAAGATATTGAGAACATAACCCTTGAAGAGGCCCTTGATTTATTTAATATGCCTCGCTATGTTGGAGAAACTCTTGATGGACAAACAGTAAAGGCAAACTATGGCAGATTTGGCCCATATATTCAATATGGAAATAAATATGTTTCTTTGAAAGAGCATTCACCCGAAGATGTATCTATAGAGGTCGCCTTGCTGCTTATATCTGCAAAAGAAAAATTTGATGCAGAACGCACGATAAAAACATTCGAGGGCTCGGGAATTCAAATACTGAATGGACGTTTTGGACCATATATTTGGAACGGCAAAAAGCGCGGAAAGGGGCAAAAAAACATTACAATTAAGAAATTATTTGGTGGTAAGGAGCCTATTGAGTTGAGCCTTGAAGAGTGTGAAAAAGCCATATCAGGTAAAATTAAATCAAAAAACTCTAAGCGCAAAAAGACTAAAGCCATTAAAAAAGCCCAATAAAGTAAGCGCAATTTCGTTCCAAAACAATTACTACAGCTCCAGTGTAAAATAACTATCATTTGTTATAAAAGTTTATTTATATGTTGTTATTGAGCGAGGTAATGATTGGGCACACTGATATCGATTCATTTGAAGATCTAGTTTCAGTAATAAAATCAATTTCCAGATCTGGCTCGGAACGTTTTTTTAGGATGGACGTGAAGCCAGACTATGGAGATACACCGGAAAACTGGGAAGACAGACTAGAGGCTGCTTTTTACTAATTATTAACTACTTACTATGGGATTTAAATATTTAAACAAAGGTAGCGATATTTTCGATGGAGATGACTCCGAAGATGTTTACGCCAACGAAGAGCAGTTAAAATCAAGGCTGGAATATTATCAAGGTCAACTCTTGGCCCAGAATGAGTCATCTCCTATCGATGAACGCATTAAAACATTGTTAGAGGTCGGAAGAATACAGGTTGAAAGATATGAAGGGGCAGATGCTTGGGAAAAGTCATCAAAAGCATTCAATTTAGCTCATGATTCAGAGCTTTGGGAGTTGGCAGTAGAGGCATGTGATGTGATGTATTTATCAGAAGGCCCAGAGTCCCTAAAAGCTCTAGCCCATGCCATTTGGTTGGGAGTTATTTTTCCAATAGACCCAGAAATTACTGTAGCCATGATTCAGCACTTAATAGATGAGTCCCCCGAAGAGGCAGACACTCGCGCTGTAGCAGCAGCAGTCGCACACTATATTACTTCTGTGCGCTGTGGGGAGGAGGACGATTTAACTTTCTTCGCACTTCAGATGTTAACCAGTGTGGCTGATAAGCATTCACACATAAGTGACCAATCATCTTTTGACCTTTGGCGCAAAACATTAGAGCTTGACAAGCCAGAGGTCTTTTTAAAAAAATTATCAGGAGCCCTTGATATACTTGCTGAGAATGAGTGGTGGGTAGATCAGGACAAAATTAGAGCACAGATAGCCAGAGAAGCTATAGATGAAACAAAACACTAATCGATATGAAAATTAAAATCTGCGGCTTTACTCAAGCAGAAAATGCAAAACAAGCATCCATGCTTGGTATTGATGCTATTGGCCTTGTTTTCTATGATAAATCTCCACGTCACGTTGAGGTTGAGGATGCTATTGATATTGTAAACTCATTGCCTCCTTTTATTAATCGAGTTGGTCTGTTTGTTAATGCAGAGACAAGTTTTATTGATGAGATTTTGTGTGAGGTTCCAATAGATACACTGCAATTTCATGGCGATGAAAATCCTGAACAATGTTCACAATACGGTATGCCATTTATTAAAGCACTAAGAGTTAATAGAGAAACAGACATAGCTAAGTTGGCAATAGACTACTCACAAGCTAGCGGGCTGTTATTGGACTCCTTTGACGAGTCATCTTATGGCGGTACTGGTAAGAGTTTTAATTGGTCACTAGTAAATGTTGAAATTGATATGCCAATTATTTTAGCTGGAGGGTTGCGTCCTGAAACAGTTGCAGAGGCAATCCGTCAACTTAACCCATATGCGGTCGATGTATCTAGTGGGGTTGAAAGTTCAAAAGGTATCAAAGATATTGATAAAATAAAACAATTTATTGAGCAGGCAAATAAATGAGCTATTCATTACCAGACGAAAAAGGGCACTTCGAACAGTACGGCGGGGTATTTATTGCTGAAACGTTGATGACTGCCGTGATAGAGCTCCAGGAAGCATATGAAAAGTATAAGGATGAAGAGGATTTTAATGCTGAATTTAAGCATGATCTAAAGCACTATGTTGGACGTACAACGCCTCTATATCATGCACAAAATTTGAGTAATATGATTGGAGGAGCAGAAATATATCTTAAAAGAGAAGACTTAAATCATACCGGCGCTCATAAAATAAACAATACTATAGGCCAGGCTTTATTGGCTCAGAGAATGGGTAAAACACGTATTATTGCTGAAACTGGTGCGGGGCAGCACGGTGTAGCGACGGCTACAGTGGCTGCAAGACTTGGGTTAGAGTGTGTTGTGTATATGGGAGAAGTTGACGTTGCTCGTCAGGCGCTTAATGTGTTTAGAATGAAACTATTGGGAGCAAGAGTTGTTCCAGTTTCGTCAGGATCACGAACCCTTAAAGATGCTTTAAATGAGGCCATGCGTGATTGGGTAACAAACATTGATGATACTTTCTATATTATTGGTACTGTTGCTGGGCCTCACCCTTACCCTATGATGGTCAGAGACTTTCAAAGCATTATAGGCAAAGAGACAAAAGAGCAGTTTGATGAGCAAGTAGGAGGTTTACCTGACGCCTTGGTGGCTTGTGTCGGAGGGGGTTCAAATGCTATAGGGCTTTTCCATGACTTTATTGACGACACTTCAGTAGATATTTTTGGTGTTGAGGCTGCCGGATATGGAATAGATAAAGGTCCAACTGCACATGCAGCACCTTTGTGTGCTGGGAGTGTTGGTGTTCTTCACGGTAATCGAACCTACTTAATGGAAGACGAGAACGGCCAAATTATTGAAGGACATTCAATTTCAGCTGGCTTGGATTATCCGGGTGTTGGTCCTGAGCATGCATACTTGAAAGATACAGGAAGAGCACACTATGTTTCAATTACTGATGATGAGGCTTTAGAAGCGTTTCATAAGCTAACTCAAGTTGAAGGTATTTTGCCGGCTTTAGAGTCTTCCCACGCGGTAGCTTATGGAATTAAGCTTGCCAAGGAGATGGGCAAAGGTAGGCACATTGTTATTAATCTTTCTGGACGTGGAGATAAGGATATACACACCATAGCAGAGATAGAGGGTATAAAGTTCTAGGTATACTTATAGAGAGCAACAAAATCAAAATAATTGAATAACATTAGATCGATTAACCAGTCCCAACTAATGACTAAAGGAATATTGTGATTGAATCATTTTATAAATCAAAAGAATGGGCCTTATGGGCATATGGTGGTGCAGTAGCGCTAATCGCTTCTCTTTGGATGCAGGTACAAATGACAGTCGCAATCAATGAGTGGTATGGTGAGTTCTATGACCTGCTCCAGAATGCAGCAGATTACGCAGATAAGCCACAAGAAGGAATTTCTCAATTATATGATCAACTAGTTTCGCTAGAGTATGTACTAACAGGGTTTGAAGGCTCGCCATCGTTTGCAGTAATTGCATTCCCATACATAGCTTTGGCTATTTTTACTGGGTGGTTTACCAGGATTTATGGTTTGAGGTGGAGGGAGGCAATAACCTTTAACTATATACCAAAATGGCAAGCGGTTGATCATGAAATAGAAGGCGCCAGTCAAAGAATACAAGAGGATTGTAATCGCTGGGCAAGGTTAATCGAGTCGTTAGGATTACAGGTCATTCGTTCAATCATGACTTTGATTGCATTTATTCCAATCTTATATGGCTTTAGTGACAAAGTAGACATTCCAATTATAAGGGATGTGGAAGGCTCTCTTGTTTGGCTAACTCTGATAATATCGCTAGGAGGATTAGTTCTCTCTTGGTTCGTTGGATGGAAATTACCTGGATTAGAATACAACAATCAACGAGTAGAGGCTGCATTCAGAAAAGATTTGGTATTGGGGGAAGATGACAAAGCTAGCTATGCACAGTCTGACACATTATCAGAGCTGTTTTTAGGTATAAAGTTTAATAACCATCGTTTATATTTGCATTATGGTTACTTTGATTGTTGGGTGACATTCTATGATCAGTTCATGATTATCGCGCCTTATCTTATCATGGGTCCGAGTCTGTTTACTGGCGCAATAACGTTAGGTGTAATGGTACAAGTATCGAATGCATTTAGTAAGGTACATGATGGATTTGCATTATTTCTGCATAACTGGACAACGATAACAGAATTGAGATCAATCTGGAAACGGCTACATGAATTTGAGGCAAATCTGGTTAAACATATGGAGGCGAAATGACCGAAACTACTCTTCTCATACTGGTGTTACTATTCTTGGCTATATGTATATTGGCAATATATTTATATGACAGAAAGCTTGTTAGAAATATTGCAGAGTATGAACAGCGAATGGAAGACAAGGGTATTCTAAAAAGACATTTCAGTAAACCTATTTCATAATTAATTCTTCCCGACGTAGCTATAAACATACTGATACTGTAGTGGGTATAGAGGGTACAGAGTTTTAACATTATTTTGAAATAACTTAATAATAATTTCAAGTTGAGTGGTCACTGGCATGGCTATATATTATAAGAAATATGAAAACTATAAAACTAGGTAATAAAATTTACTCGCCCTCAAAGATAGTTTGTGTTGGGCTGAACTATGTTGAACACGTTAAAGAGCTTAGCAATGAGATACCTGACGAAGTGGTTATTTTTTCCAAACCCAATTCCGCGATTACCAGCACACTTAATTCTCACCATAATGAGCAATTACATTACGAAACAGAACTATGTTTTATCTATGGTGTAGATAATTACATAGGTGTAGGAGTAGGGCTTGATCTAACTAAGCGCTCATTGCAGACCGAATTAAGAAATAAGGGTCTGCCATGGGAGCGCTCAAAAGCATTTAATGGTGCTGCTCTTTTCAGTGAATTTGTGACTCTCCCTAAGTCACTAGATAGTATAGTTTTTCAGTTATCAATTAATGGCACTATTAAACAGTCTGGTAGTATTGAACTTATGATTAATAAACCCTTAGAAGTGCTAACCGAAATTACTGCATTTATGAAATTAGTTGAGGGGGATGTAATAATGACTGGAACCCCAAAGGGTGTCGGCATAGTAAACAGTGGAGATATTTTTCATGTTAAGTTACTTTCAAACAACATACAGCTTGTTGAGGCACAGTGGACTGCAATTTAAGGTAATAATTAACCGTTACGGCGCCAGCATAGCGTGATTCTTTTTAGTAAAAAGTCCCTGATTAATTATTGCTATCAATATTATACTGCCTCCAGCCAAAGTACTTAACGAAGGCGTTTCATTAATACCTATAAATGGCAGCCATACCCAAAAAATACCACCAATTACCTCAATAAGTGAGAGCAGAACCAGCTCACCGGTTGGTAAATATTTTGCACCAAAACTAAATAAAATCAGTCCCACAGCAACCACCATACCGTTAATAACACTTAAGCTGATATTAATAATTGGCATCAAAACACTTGAGTCAGTTAAAACAATTATCAAAAGTGCAATAGAGGCGCACAATATGCCACCAATTGCTGGTGTTAGTAGTTTAGGTATTTCTGGGTCATGTCGGATTGTTATGGTATACATCGAATAGCAACAAGCAACAATAAAACCATAGGCCGCACCTATGAGTGTTCCCGTCTCGTCTGTTCCGGTTAGCATTACTAAGATACCAGCTATTACTATAAACATATTTATAATTGTTGTTTTTGATATACTTTCATCTAATATTAAATATCCTAAGATAGACGATATAAGAGGAGAGAGAGCTAACATTATCATGGTTACAGCAACTGTTGTAACAGTTATAGAGTAAATAAATCCAAACATGGCAATGGCCAGAAGCAAGCCACCAAGCATACTCCATGAATCGATTCTTTTGATGCTGTTTAAGAAGTTACTTCTTTCTCTAAACAGTATAAATATCATTATTACAATGCTAACTGACAAACCACGATAGAGTAAATATGCAAGTCGATAGTTTTCAGAATCTTCTATAAAACGTACAATAGGTGCACCCAGACTCCAGAACATGCCAGCTATACAAACCATGATAAAGCTATTGAAGTAGTTATTCTGCATGACAATATCGCTAAACCCCAAATAAGCGAAGTTTATCTTAATGATATTGATTGTCAATCAAAATTATGTATTATTAATATAAACTTATTATTTAGTCAAAATATTTCATCTTGGCAACAACCTCATTGAAATATTATTGATTTAACGATTAGTCAACACAATTAAATGAGGACTTAAATGTCAGTACACTTTACAAGTGAAGAATTTATTCACAGACAATTAAGGGCTACAGCAGAGATAAATCAACGTGGACTTGAAGGTATTTTGTTATTCCGACAAGAGAGCATGTATTACCTCAGTGGCTACGATAGTTTTGGCTACGCTATGTTTCAGTGTCTATTCTTAAGTTCAGATGGTCGTATGGTATTGCTCACCCGTGCACCCGACCTTGCTCAGGCAGAGTTGACATCTGTAATTAAAGATATCCGTATTTGGAAAGACGAAGATGGGATGAACCCTGCCCAGAATTTGAAAGCAATTTTGAAGGAATATAATTGTGAAAATAAGAGCCTCGGTATAGAGTATGACAGCTTCGGTTTGACTGCACACAATTACCGCCTATTGAAACAAGCTCTCGATAATTTTTGTAGCTTGCATGATGCGTCTGAATTAGTAAATATTTTGCGCTATATTAAAAGTGACAAGGAGTTAGAATATATACGAAAAGCAGCGGTGCTTGCTGATGATGCTTATGATGCTGGTATCAAACTAACCAAACCTGGCGCTTTCGAAGGGGATATACTTGCTGCAATGCAGGGCGCTGTTTTTCGGGGGGGAGGAAATTATGCTGGCAATGAATTTATTATAGGCTCTGGAAGTCATGCGCTCCTGTGTAGGTATCATTCTGGGCCGCGTCACTTAAGCGGGACTGATCAAATGACTTTGGAGTGGGCTGGTTGCTACCGCCGTTATCATGCTGCAATGATGAGAACAGTTATAATTGGAGAGCCAAAGCCTGAACATATAAAGATGCATACTGTTGCTACCAATGCACTTAAGGCTTGTGAAGATACTCTCAGGCCTGGAAACACTCTGGGAGATGTATTTTCGTCACATGCAATGGTAATGGACAAAGGGGGCTTTAAAGAACACAGGATGAATGCTTGTGGCTATACGATGGGTTGCGCGTTTGCGCCGATATGGGTGGACTATCCCATGATTTATGAGGGGAATAGCATGGTCATTGAACAAAATATGGTTTTCTTTTTGCACATGATTATAATGAATAGGGAAAGCCAGCTAGCAATGTGCCCTGGGCATTCTGTCATAATCACAGAGAGTGGTTTTGAAAGGTTAAGTCGAACTACGCTCGAGCTTGAGTTAAGGTGAAAAATCCAAACAATCAAGCATTACAGTTCCAGTTAGGTTTCTTACTGCTATTATTATTTTAATAAAAATCAAACTTGAAAAATATCAAACAATCAATAAAACCAGAGAACGAACAATCGTATCGTGATGTAAGTCCAGTTATTGTTTATCCTGCTAATAATCTGCCGGAGGTAGACCTTAATTATTATCAGCGAATACGCGAAAATATGAGGCCGATAGAGCGTGTTGTCATTTCTCCACGTGAAGCTAAAACCTTTGTAGTTCCGGCTGGGCACTTTTTTAGAATTGTTAGTGTTGACGGGCCTCAAGTGGGGGATCTAAATCTTTGGAACAGCAATAACCTAAATGAACACTTTTATAGTGGAAAAACTAGGGCCCTTCACGGGACACATCTAAGTACTGGAGATCAGTTATGGAGTAATTTCCCTTTTTTAAGGCCTATGGCTACTATTACATTCGACACGTTAGATTGGTATGGCTGGGACAATGATGGGGGCAGTGTGCATGATGTTATCGGAACGAGGTGTGACCCATACACCCATAAAATTTTATCTGGAGATAATTACAATTATTGCTGTCATTCAAATCTAGCGAGAGCATTAGCACAAAAAATTTCTAAGCCGTTAATCGAAGTAGAAAACAAGATCCATGATGTTCTTAATGTATTTATGTGTACAGGTTTCACCAAAGATACACACCAATACTTTATGAAAGCTAGCCCAGTTCGCCCTGGAGATTATCTCGAGTTTTTTGCTGAAATTGATTTATTAGGTGCTCTATCTTCTTGTCCTGGAGGTGATTGCTCTAACACACACTCTAGTGATGAAGCAAAGTGTTACCCATTAATAGTTGAAATATATCAGGCCGATAAGAATGATTTAATTGGTTGGGTTTCGCCCAAGACAAACAACTACTCAGGTAGTCATGGCTCTGAAGAGTAATAGTTTTGACTTTATCATAATCGGTGCAGGTGCCGCCGGATGTGTGCTTGCAAATAGATTGTCAGAAAATAACAGTGTGTGTTTACTTGAGTCTGGGGGTAGTAGCAATAGCCCATGGATTAATATACCTGCAGGTATTTTTGGGCTCTACGGAAACAAAAAATACGACTATGTCTATGAAGGTGTTCCCCAAAAACATTTAAATAATCGTAAGTTTACAATTAATAGGGGTAAATGCCTTGGTGGTTCAAGCTCTATTAATGGTATGGTGTATATAAGAGGCAACAGTAAAGACTTTGACACGTGGGCAGAGCTTGGCTGCAAGGGTTGGTCATATTCTGAAGTGCTACCTATTTTTATGAGCCTAGAAAAGGATCAAACTGGTGGAGCTGAGGGTTACCACTCTACTAAAGGTGAACTCAGTGTTGTAGACCAACAAGACGTAAATGAGGCGGCCAAGAGGTTTGTTCGTGCCGCTAAGAAGATTGGACTGGAAGAAAATATTGATTTTAATGGTGACTCCCAGTTAGGCCTAGGAATTTACAAAGTGACTCAACAAAACGCAAGACGTGTAAGCTCTTATACAGCATTCGTTGAGCCAATTAAAGGTAGGCCAAACCTTACCATACTTACCAACACGAAAGCAAATGTGATAAATATTGATTCAGATGTTGTTAGCGGGGTTAGTGTTGAAAAGAAAGGGAATATTTTTAACTTGTTATGTAAAAAAGAGGTTATATTGTGCGCTGGAGCGATTGACTCACCAAGGCTTCTTCAAATGTCTGGTATTGGGAACAAGAAAGAACTTGAAGATATTGGCATAGAATGTAAACTTGACTTGCCTGGTGTGGGTGAAAATCTACAAGACCACCTAGACTGCATGGTAACTGTGCGCTCCAATAACCCAGAAACTATAGGTATTTCATATAATACTCTGGTCAAAGATGTTTTTGCTGCTCCATTCAAGTACTATTTACAAAAAATGGGGTGGTGGACGACCAACTATGTTGAGGCTGGCGGCTTTGCACAAACTAAATTTATTAACAAAACCGAACCAGATATACAATTTCATTTCACCCCAATATACAGAAGCCATCGTGGACGTAAATTCGAGTTTGGGCATGGTTACTCCTTGTTTACTTGTTTGCTGAATCCAGAGAGTGTTGGAACAGTTAAACTGTCAAAAGATAATTCCAAATTCAAGTTGTGCATTGATCACAAGTTTTTATCACGAGGAAGGGATGCCGAAATAATGGTTGAGGCTTTAAAAACAGCCAGAAAAGTGCTCTCTTCATCTGCATTCGATTTGGTGAGGGGAGATGAAATGGCTCCTGGAGTGAAAGTAAAGACCGACGAGCAGATATTACAATATTTACGTGAAACAACAACAACCGTGTACCATCCCGTAGGCACATGCAAAATGGGGATTGATAAATTGTCAGTTGTATCCCCAAAGAATTTAAAGGTCTACGGCCTTAATAACTTGCGCATAATTGATGCATCTATTATGCCGAAGATAATAAGCGGCAATACTTCGGCTACTACAATGATGATAGCACAAAAAGGTGCGCAAATGATTATGCACAGCACTTAGGATTAACTGTAAATAAATTTGTCTTGAAATTAATTTAATAATAGCTTAACATCCACACAATTTGAGAAAGGGGAATGTCAATGGATCGTATTAAATATATACCAAACGGTGAAAAGGTGAAGCACACTTTTAGCGACACCGAATACATCAATCGTCAGTCAATGTTACGTAAATATATGAGCGATAATTTAATCGAGGCTATTATTTTTACTTCAATACACAATATTAATTACTACAGTGATTTTTTATACTGTTCATTCGGTAGGCCTTATGCACTTGTTGTTACGCACGACAAGGTGACATCTGTAACTGCAAATATTGATGGCGGTCAACCTTGGAGAAGGACCTTCGGTGAGAACATGGTATATACGGATTGGCAAAAGGATAGTTACTTCTATGCGCTACAACAGCTAGTACCCAATTCTGGGAGCATAGGGTTTGAGTTTGACCACATTACCAAAGAGCGCCTAGATAAAATGAGTGTTGCTTTTAATAAGGCACAGTTGGTGGATGTTTCAATAGGATGTATGGAAATGCGGACCATTAAGTCTGACGAAGAGATAGCACATATAATTCAAGGTGCTAACATTTGTGATATCGGCGGTTTAGCACTTATAGAAGCAGTTACAGAAGGAGCACCTGAGCATGAAGTGGCACTTCATTCAACTCAAGCTATGGTTAGAGAAATTGCTAAAAGGTTCCCACATACTGAGCTTATGGATACCTGGACATGGTTCCAATCTGGTATCAACACTGACGGGGCACATAACCCGGTAACTACTCGTAGAGTTCAAAAAGGAGACATTTTAAGTCTGAACTGTTTCTCAATGGTTTCTGGATACTATGTTGCCCTAGAACGCACATTGTTTTTTGACCACTGTGATGACGATTCTTTGCGCCTGTGGGAGGTCAACACTAAAGCGCATGAAGAGGGGATGAAGTTAATAAGGCCTGGCGTTAAATGTAAAGATGTCGCAATCGAGCTAAATAAAATTTTTGAGGAGCATGGCCTGTTAAAGAGCCGCACCTTTGGGTATGGTCACTCGTTTGGAGTTTTGTCACATTATTATGGTCGGGAAGCTGGTGTTGAATTGAGAGAAGATATTGATACAGTTATTGAAAAAAACATGGTGATTTCAATGGAACCAATGATAATGATTCCAGAGGGTAAGCCTGGGGCAGGTGGCTACAGGGAGCACGACATTATGGTAGTAACAGAAGACAGTGCTTACGATATTACTGAACTACCTTTTGGGCCAGATAACAACATTATAAAGGCATAAAAAATTACTTTAGCTGTATATCAGCAACGAACTCATTCGCTATTTTTTCGAGCTTCTTTTTGACTGTTAGTTTGCTTATTGGTTTTGGTAAATGTATATTTATAGTTGCCTTGAATAGTTGTTCACCAGACATTGGTGCTTCTATAATTTCACTGCTGAGTTCCTCAACGTTGGCCTTAAATTCCGCCAATACGTGAGATATCTTATGTATTATTCCGGGTCGATTCTGACCTATAAGCTCAATATGATAGTTATTGTATTCAGTAACTGAAGTGGAGCCTGTAACCTCACACAATACTTGTAATCCTAGGTCTGCATTAGATATGTCATCAATAAAATTTTCCACATCTAAATCACCCATATTAATACTTAATATTCCAGCAAACTTACCCCCAAGATGAGACATTCGACTTTCAACCCAATCGCCACCATGCTTAAGGATAAATTTCGATAAGTTATCTACTAGGCCGGGCTTGTCATCGCCAAGTACACTTATAATTATTGATTTCATAATAATTTATTCATAAGATTCAATACTAGGGCAAGAGCACACAAGGTTTTTGTCTCCGTAAACATTGTCCACCCTAGCTACTGGAGGCCAATACTTAACTCTCTTAAGACTAGCTATTGGGTATGCAGCCTTCTCCCTAGAATACATGTGGTTCCAGTCTGAAGATGTTACCATTTCTGCAGTATGAGGCGCATTTATTAAGGGATTGTCTTGCATTGATAGCTTGGTATTGCTAATTTCGTTGATTTCATCTTTTATTTTAATCATTGCGTCGCAGAACCGGTCAATCTCCTCCTTGGATTCAGATTCTGTTGGCTCTATCATTAATGTTCCAGGAACCGGGAATGACATTGTGGGTGCATGGAAACCGTAATCTATCAGTCTTTTAGCTATATCATCAACGCTAATGCCTGTGCTCTCTTTGATGGGTCTGATGTCGATAATGCATTCATGTGCAACCATACCATTCTCATCTGAATATAGTAATGGAAAATGCTTTGACAAGCGAGAAGCTAGATAATTTGCATTCAGTATAGCATTAGCTGTTGCAAATAATAATCCATTCTTGCCAAGCATAGTGATATACATCCAGCTAATAGGTAGTATACTTGCCGAACCCCACGGAGAGCCGGACACACTACTAACAAAGCTATCATTGAGCGGAGTTTTAGGTAGAAATTTCGACAGGTGTGCTTTAACTCCTATAGGCCCGACTCCAGGACCTCCTCCTCCATGAGGGATTGCAAATGTTTTGTGCAAATTTAGATGAGACACATCTCCTCCAAATTCGCCTGGAGAAGAAATGCCAACCATAGCATTCATGTTGGCACCATCAATGTAGACTTGGCCATTGTGCTTATGAATTAAGCTGCATACCTGTTTAACGTCCTTCTCAAAAATACCGTGAGTTGAGGGATAAGTAATCATTATTGCAGATAAATTTTCACTATGTTTTTCGCACTTATCATTCAAGTCATCCAGGTCTATATTTCCGTTATCAGCAGTTTTCACAACAACAACCCTAAGTCCCGCCATATGTGCTGATGCAGGGTTTGTTCCGTGTGCCGATGCTGGGATTAGGCATACATTACGATGCCCCTCATCAATAGAATTTTGGTAAGCCCGTATTGCAAGTAAGCCAGCATATTCTCCTTGAGCACCAGAGTTAGGTTGGAGAGATATTGCGTCATACCCAGTAGCTTCACACAGCATATTCTCCAACTCTCTGATCATTTGTTGGTAGCCTTCAGCTTGATCTAAAGGCACTAGGGGGTGGATTTGCGAAAACTCTGGCCAAGATATAGGCATTAATTCTATCGCAGCATTCAATTTCATAGTGCACGAACCTAAAGGTATCATCGCCCTATCTAATGCAAGGTCCTTGTCTGCTAGGAAACGCATATACCTCATCATCTCAGTTTCCGAGTGATATTTATTAAAAACTTCATGCGTAAGAATGTTTGATTTTCTTTGTAAATTAGAGTCAATTGATGTATTTACTGTACTATATATTTCATCAAAGTTTAATTTAGAGTCACTATTAAATACAAGCCACAGTTTTTCTACATCGATTGGCTGGGTTGTTTCATCAAAAGAAATCGATACAGTATTTCCTGATATGCGGTTCAAGTTAAATTCATAATTAAGAGCTTTAGCCATAACTATGTCTGAGTCATCTATCTCAATAGTTATTGTGTCGGTATAGTTATTGTTTAACACCTTAATACCAAGATTATCCAGCCCTTTCGAAAAAGTACTTGCCAAATATAGTATTCTTTTAGCAATATTTGTCAGGCCTTGAGGTCCATGGTATACGGCATACATGCTAGCCATAACAGCTAATAAGGCTTGCGCTGTGCAAATATTGCTAGTTGCTTTGTCGCGCCTAATGTGCTGTTCACGAGTTTGAAGCGCTAACCGATAGGCAGGGTTCCCCTGGGAATCAATCGACAATCCGATAATTCTGCCAGGTAGGGCACGCTTAAACTTTTCTCTGGTAGCCATAAAGGCAGCATGGGGTCCTCCGTATCCTAAAGGAACACCAAATCTTTGAGTGTTACCAACAACAATGTCTGCATCCATCTCTCCTGGAGTTTTAAGTAATGTTAGAGATAATAAGTCGGTACTAATTGCAACTAGAGCTTTCTTTTTATGCATGTTATCAATTAAATCTGAGTAATCACTGTAATTTCCATAGGTATTAGGGTATTGCAATAAAACACCAAAAAAATCCAATTCGCCAGTATCTGTTGTTGGGTCTCCAACTATAACCTCAATATTTAATGGTTTTGCTCGAGTCTGTATAATCTCGATATTTTTTGGGTGGCAGTCTTGCGCAACAAAAAACACATTGCTTCTGGATTTGCTTAGTCGTTGGCAAAAGGTCATGGCTTCTGCACAAGCTGTAGCTTCATCAAGCATAGAGGCGTTAGCAAGTTCCATACCAGTGAGATCAGAAACCATTGTTTGAAAGTTCATCATAGCCTCCATTCTGCCCTGTGATATTTCAGCTTGGTAAGGTGTATAGGCCGTATACCATGCCGGATTCTCTAGAATGTTTCTTTGTATAACTGCGGGCGTTATGGTGTTGTAGTATCCATTACCAATAAATGATTTATATATTCTATTTTTTTGTGCTATTTGCTGTATTTGTTTAATTGCAACAACTTCTGAAACGCCATCTTCTAAACTTATTGGTTTTTTTCGCTTTATTGTGTTTGGAACAACCTTTTCTAGCAGTGCATCTAGATTTTCAATGTTGAGGTACTCAAGCATAGATTTCTGCTGTATTTTTGTTGATCCTATATGTCTGTCAATAAAAATATCACTACATATTAGCGAGTCAGCGTTTAAATTTGTCTTGCCTGTATTCATTTAGTCAGAGTAATTATTGATAAAATAATGTGGGCATAATTATAGCCCCTAACCAAAATAATATTTTAGCTAATCAACTATATATTCATGTACTAAATAATTTATTATTTGTTACAATAAAGGTAGTATTTATATACTAATTTAAATAATATTAGGGTTATTCCCATACCTAATAACATGTGACTTTTACGAATGCAAAAAATTAATATTCAACAAATCATAAACGAGGGTCTGTGTATTGGGTGTGGGCTGTGTGCCTCCCTTTTTCCAAATAAAATTCAAATGCAATTAAATGATGCAGGGATAAGGCCTAGAGAAAATGCCCCTTTAAGTGATAGTGAACTTGAGCAGCTATGTGGAGTGTGCCCCGGCATTGTCCATTCTGGTATGCCAAAAAATAACCTTTCAGAAGGTGTACATATAGATCCAATATGGGGCCCAATAGAAAGAATTTGTATGGCGTATGCTAGTAACGATCATTTGCGTTATAAAGCTGCAACTGGTGGTGCATTGAGTGCTATAGCTGGCTACCTGATTGAGTCACGCAAAGTCGATGCCATACTTCATGTTGGAGCAAGTGGACTTAGGCCATATTTTGGCCATTCATCTCTGAGTACTGACATATCTGGTGTCAATAATAACTGCGGGTCTATTTATGCTTCTGTGCCGCCACTTGAACAAATAATGAGAGTTATAAATGAGAAAATTATTGTCGCAGTAATTGCAAAACCTTGTGATATTTCTGCTATAAGGTTGCTATCTAAAACAGAACACAGGGTCAATGAATACATTCCATATATGCTTTCTCCATTCTGTGGTGGATTTTTCCCGCCATTTGCTATGAAGAATTTCCTTTCATCTGAAGGTATTGGTGAATATGATGTTGAAAGCGTTAGCTATAGAGGCAATGGTTGTCCTGGGCCAACAATTATAAAGCTTAAAGATGGTAGAAAAATCGAAAAGAGTTATCTAGATTTTTGGGGCACAGACTCTTCTCAATGGCATATGCCATGGCGTTGCAGAATTTGTCCTGATGGCTCTGGAGAGGCAGCTGATATATCAGCAGGAGACACGTGGCCTGACTGTACACCGACTAAAGAAATGATCAATAATGACTTAGGTACAAATGCAGTTATCACCAGAACACCTAAAGGGGCTGAACTACTAAGATCAGCCCTTAACTCAGATTATTTAACGTTATATTCTGAGTCTCAGCCTAGCGATATGAATGAATGGCAACCGCACCTTGCCAATAAAAAAATAAAAGCAGAAGCACGTTTTGAGGGTATGCGAAGTTGTGGTCAAAATGGCCTAATTACGGTAGATCTACGGTCCGATACACTTTCAGAAAGGATGAGCATTAAGGATTATAAAGAAGAGTCTAAAGGTACTGCTCATAGAATACATAAAGGCAAGCATTCAGATAATTATCCAAGTGAATAGAATAATATAGGCACAAATTCTATTGATATTTATATATATAAATGAATATAATGCAGATTCTGAGCACACTGTAATTAGTGTGTCTATTATCTTGGGGAGGGATAGTAGTGTTTATAAGCGTATTAGATCTATTTAAAGTAGGTATAGGGCCGTCTAGTTCTCACACCATGGGGCCTATGGTTGCTGCTAACTGCTTTATGCAAGGTGTGAAAGAAATTACTGCTACAAGTCCTGATTCTATGTACAGAATTAATTGTACATTGAAGGACTCTTTGGCATACACTGGTGTTGGCCATGCAACAGATAAAGCTGTTGCGCTGGGCATTCATGGTTACTTACCAGATACTGTGGTTAACGAAAAATTAGATGACCTTATTGAGGGTATATGGAATACTAGTTCTATAGCATCAAAAGAGTTGCAGAACTGTAACTTTTCTCCAGAGTCAGATATTATATTTGATACAAAAAACTCACTGAAACAAAACCCAAACGGCATGGTTTTTGAGCTAATTAATGATTCCAATGAGGTTGTATTGACACAAACTTTCTTTTCTATTGGGGGGGGATTTGTATCTACTCTAGAAGAGATCGAGAATCTGAAAACCCCGCTTGATGATGAACACCAGGTAGCGCACCCATTCCCTTTTAAAAATGCACAAGAGATGCTTGAAATGTCTGCTAAGAGTAACAAAAAAATTTGGGAAATGAAAGAGGCTAACGAGCTATGCTACCTATCAAAAGAGGATCTGAATAGTAGGGTTGACAAGATTTGGCTGGCAATGAAGTCTTGTGTTGAGAATGGACTAATAGCTGAAGGAACCTTGCCCGGGGGATTAAACACACCAAGACGAGCTAAAAATTTACATGAAAGTCTAAGCGCAGACTCGGGCCATACCAGCACAAGTGACTGGCTTTTTGCTTATGCTATGGCTGTTAATGAAGAAAATGCTGCAGGTCATATGGTTGTTACAGCCCCAACAAATGGTGCAGCAGGAGTTCTACCAGCAACACTATATTTTTTCTATAAGCACAGATCAGCTAGTAACGAACAAATCAGACAATTTTTACTTACAGCTGCCGCTATAGGTGGTTTGATTAAGTACAACAGCTCTATATCTGGCGCTGAAGTAGGTTGTCAGGGTGAAATTGGGTCAGCAGCAGCAATGGCTGCAGCGGCACTTTGTGACGTTAGGGGAGGGAATAGTAAGCAGATAGAGAATGCAGCTGAAATGTCTTTAGAGCACCACTTGGGTATGACCTGTGATCCAGTTAACGGGCTTGTTCAGGTTCCATGTATTGAGCGCAATGGGTTTGGCGCTATTAAGGCCTATACAGCTAGTTCGCTTGCACTAAGAGAGAGCGGTGACCACTTAATATCTTTAGACCAATGTGTCGAGGCCATGAGGAAAACAGGGCTAGATATGTCAACAAAATATAAAGAAACCTCATTGGGAGGGTTGGCTGTAAGTTTTACTGAATGTTAAATTAAATAGATCGTATTTTTTCAAGCAGCTCTGCACTGACCTCAACGCCATTCTTTTCATTGGCGGCTCTATTAATAAACCTTCCAGAACCAGGTAAGCGAGCACCATCCTGAGATTCAATTGATTCAGCGAGAGACCCTATTCTTTCTTCGAATAGACCATGCGAGAAAAGTTCAGGCGAGACAGCGAAGAAAAATTGACCGGTTTTTGGTGGGCCTCCGGCTGTACCTGCAAATGGGCTTGCATCCTTTCCTAAAGTTGCACCAGACATAACCGCTGCAAAGGATTCAACCATCAGTCCTGCGCCAAAGCCTTTATAGCCGCCAACAGGTGCCATTGAACCCTTCATTGCCTCATTTGCATCAGTTGTTGGATTACCATTTACATCAAAAGCCCAGCCTTCAGGTATAGGCTTGCCTGCTTGAGCATGCATTTTAATTTCACTTTTGGCAACCACACTAGAAGATTGGTCAATCACAAAAGCTACACCCCCATTGCCGTCTGGGAGAGCAACTGAAAATGGATTTGTTCCTATAACAGAAGTGTCTCCTCCAAGCGGCATTATAGAGGCTGGAGCATTAGTAAACCCTAAGCCGGTCATGCCAGCACGGGCTATACGCTCAGTGTGGTACCCTAGCACACCACAATTGTAAGAATTTTTTATTGACATGGCTGCACAACCGTTCTTCTTTGCGCTCTCAATCATAAGATCAAATCCAACGTCGATAGCTGGATGTGCAAAGCCACAATCAGCGTCAACAGTTATAGCGCTTGGAGCAGTTTTATTCACAGATGGTTCAGCATCAGGACTAACCTTGCCACACACTAAATGCTCACAATAAATTGGAACATAGACCAATCCATGACTTGAAATACCATCCATCTCTGCCGCAGCCACACCTCTTGCCATAGAGGCCGCTACAGATGAGCTAGCACCAGACTTTACTAGTGCTTCATGAGCTATCTGTTCAATTTCAAATCTATTTAATAACTTTACACTCATTAATAAACTCCAACATATTAATCTGTATCAACTAACCCTGCTCCTGCACCTGATGCTCTAGACTCAGCAGTTGATTTTACTAGGCAGCGTGAAAAATAATCATAAATTCCTTGCCAATTTTCTCCCACCTTGATACCTGTTTGTAATATATCTTCCTTTTCGTTGGCTGTAACATACTCCTTAAGATAAGTTTTTGAGGGGAGTGAGGTTTCACTAGATATGGGTTGAATAATCATATTAGCACCCTTACTTAGCTCTATCGGCTGTGAATTCGAACTTACTACCTCCCAGACTCCTTGAGCAGTAAATCTTACCAAGTATTCATGATTACTTTCATCTAACCAAAATGCCTGTACACCGTTACATTTATTTGCACCCATAGCAGCAATAACTAGAATAGGGAAGTCAACATTTTTCACAACTAATTCATTATATTTAATACCTAGATTAATTCTATCTACAACACTTACAGAGGCACTAAGGGATGATAAATATAAGTCGCTTGCACAAAAAAAATGTCCTCCATTTTTCGTCATTTTAAACTGTATTTTTAAATCACTATACTGGCTATCTATATTGTCTAATGCACCTATACTACACAAACTAGGGTCAAAACCATTTTTTGCAATCCATGCATTGCTTCGCGCAAAGTCCTCAGCAATACCAATAGGCGCTTTCACACCAAAGCCTGCACGTGTAAAGAAAAAAATTACCTCATTAAGCGAAATAGTTAACTGTTTTTTTGTCATCTAAATAAACTGTTTTGGTATAACTGGGAAATACCAATCATCATGACTACTGTCAGATAAATATTCTGGCATAGGAGCACCTTGATACATAGATATTCTTGTCCATAGTTCAGACTTAGGGTCAAACTTTGAGGCTCCAAAAAAGGCCAACTTAAAGCGTAGCAAATTTAAAGGCAACATAGATTCATCTAATAAATTATCCTGAACCTCTGAATAAGGCATTATAAAGGTGTTTTGAATGCGACGTATGATGTGCCTATACTGAGGATGGTCAAGTACAAAATCAGCCACTAACATTTCATCACTTACTAAAAGCAGTGCATCGGTAAGTTCATGTGTATCACGCCCTATTGTCAAAGGCATCTCTTGTTCGGAGCCCTCTTCATCTTCACGAGAACCAAAGCGAGGCTCTAACTTGTCTTCCGAGTAATACCAAAAATGTTGTTGCGACTTAGTTGTAGTGAAATCAATAGTCGTTGCCCAAGCGTAATAATCTTTAACTATTGCATTTAATTGACTTATTGGCATGTCAACTTGAAGTTTGGGGATAGATTCAGAGAACATTGTATCTGCCAAATCATCCACTAAAGGGCCATGAGGTTCAATAATTAAAGAGACAACTAATTCTTGGCACTCTAAGGAATAATAATCTTCGGTATGCTGATAGATAATGTTCCATGGATAGGGCTTCACTAAGTTATTTTCATTACTACACCAGTTAGTTAAAGACTTAATTTCGTTCCTCAGACAATCAATTCGTAGTGTCTGCGCTTCATCATCAACACGCCACTCCATAAGGTGTTGACTAACTCTGTAAAGAGACTTAATAAATTTTTCAAGCGAACCTTTAAGTGGCATCTCAATTCCTCTAACCCTTGCTAATGCACTCTCTTTAGCTAAAACCCAACTATGAATTAGGTTGGGGTGTTTTAGTAAAAAAGGAGCCATGCCCAAACCAGTAGAATTACCAATACCGAGGAATTGACTAATACTAGGGTCAAGCCTAACTGCCTCTTTTCCGCCTCTTTTTTTGGCCACGTATTCAACTAGATCTATCGTAAACCAACGAATTAAATAAACCGCCAATAGTTCAATTTGAAATGCTCCCCTACATTCCGCTCGACTGGCAATTTTTTCTCTATCAGCACAACCAAATTTACCACTACCATAGATTGCCGTTGTGCGCATTAGATAGCCTACTGATGAAAGTAATTCTACATCTGGCTGCTTACCTTTTGCAAGGGAAGAAATAACATGCTCGAAAAGTCTCAGGCTTTTATTTGCTCTTCCTAAAACAAGTTCACTGGGGCGAAATCTTCCGCCCTCCTGCTTAGGGGTATTTTGTTCCAAATAATCTATATCTTCTTGAGTGGGTATGCCATCGTACAAACTAAATGTAGCATCCCAAACCTCTGCAATTACCCGATCTGTACGTCTATTAGGTGGTATGTCTTGCGTAAAAGCGATAAGGGAATAGACTCTATGTGGAGTTGTAACCGCATACACACTCACACCAAAACCTTCACTATCTATATCACGTCGAAGACACTCAAATTGCCATTTTTCATTAGACATGCGTCTAATCAGAGAGCGCATAAAACTTAGCCTAGTTTGATGTGATGAACCCATTCTATCCAAACGCATTACCTGTTCAGGTGGTCGCATAAAATCTAGACTAATATCAGAAAATTTAGTACCAGTACCCATAACGTTACATTGTCTTTATTAATAAAAAAAAGTTAATTTAAGTCAACCTTGACTATTATATTTTGAACTAAATGAAGACTCAAAAAAATTCAACCAATTTTTACCCATTACTAAATCTATATCATCATTGGAAAAGCCTACACCCATTAATCCTGTAGCAATATTTACAAAGTCGCGGTTATCTCGAAACCATTCAGGTTGATCGGGAAATCCTGCAAAACTAGATGAACCTTCACCATAGTCAAGCTGATTTGTCCATGTACCATTTCTCATCCATTCAACAACACTGTCGGGCTGGTTTTGGCACAAGTCAGTCCCAATCCCAATATTATGAACACCCATGATTTCAGCGGTATCGGCAATCATCATGCAAAAACTTTCCAATGTGCAATTTGTAGCATCCTTGAGGTGGTGTGGGTATACGGAAAATCCGAGCATGCTTCCACTTTCGCCCAACGCTTCAAGAATTTTATTAGACTTATTCCTTAGTGCAGGATGCCAAAAAGTTGGATTGGCATGTGTAATCGCAATTGGGCGTTCAGAGACTTCAATTGCCTCGAGTGTAGATCGTTCTGCAGAATGACTCATATCAACAACCAAGCCAACTCTGTTCATTTCTTTAATTACCTGCTTTCCCATTCTGGTTATGCCAGAATCATTTTTTTCATAACATCCTGTAGCTAATAAGCTCTGGTTGTTATATGTAAGCTGCATGAATCTGGCACCCAGCTGATGGCATATTTCAACCAATCCGATATCGTCTTCTATCGGTGAACAATTCTGAAAACCAAAAAATATTGCAGTACGCTCTTCTTTTTGGGCTTTACGAACATCACTCGCTGTTCGGCCATGAAAAATCATACTTGAATAAGTTTCAAAACGACGATTCCAGTCACTTATATTTTGAACCATCTCCTGAAAGTTTTCATGGTAGCATATTGTTACATGAATAGCGCTCATGCCACCTTCATGGATTTGTTTAAAAACCTCTTCGCTCCAGTTGTTGTATTGGAGAGAATCTATGAAAAGTGATTTATGGGCCATTATGGATTACCGCTGGAAATATAAGAAGTTTTTACCTGAGTATACAACTCTTTGGCGTACGACCCTTGTTCTCTCGGACCAAAACTTGAGTTTTTTCTGCCTCCAAAAGGCACATGATAGTCAGTACCTGCAGTTGGGAGATTGACCATCACACATCCGCTCTCTGCATTTCTACGAAAATGATTTGCTCTTGATAATGACTGCGTGATGATGCCTGAAACTAGGCCAAAGTCAGTGTCATTGGCAACCGAAAGTGCTTCATCATAATCAGCAACTTTGATAATACAGGCAATTGGAGCAAACAATTCTTCACGATTCACTCTCATTGAGTTATTGCCACCAACAAATAAAGCAGGCTGCATATAAAATCCAGGATTATCAAGTTCAAGTTTCTGTCCACCACATACCAACTCACATCCTTCTTCTTTTGCCAGGGACATATAATTAAGATTTGAGTCGAGTTGCTGTTGGCTTGCAGCAGGACCAATCTGAGTGCCTTCTTTAAGAGAATGCCCAACCCTAAGTTCCGAAGTAGATTGGGTCATTCTCTCGACAAACTCATCATGAATTGATGCGTGAACAACCAGTCTAGAAGATGCAGTACACTTTTGTCCAGTGCTTCCATATGCTCCACCTGTTGCAGCAGCGACAGCGATATCCATATCGGCATCGTCCATCACTACCAAAGGATTTTTTGAGCCTAATTCTAATTGAAATTTGGTTAAATTTTTTGCTGCAGCACTTGCAATCTGAAGGCCTACATCATAGGAGCCTGTAAAGCTTATAGCATGGACTTTAGGGCTTTCCACTAAAGATTGGCCAATACCAGATCCAGCACCCATAACTAAATTAAATAAGCCTCTTGGTATGTCTTGTTTAGAGATAATCTCAGTTAACGCTACAGCACTAGCAGGTGTAAGGTTTGCTGGCTTCCAAATAACGGCATTACCAAATGCGAGTGCTGGTGCAATCTTCCAGCTCGCAGTTGCTGTGGGGAAATTCCATGGAGAAATAATGGCAACAGTACCCATAGGTTCACGACGAATATCAACCTCAATACCTGCTCTAACTGAGTCTGCAGTGCCACCACTTTGACGTAGTACTTCTGCCGCATAATAAGTAAAAAATTGACCAGCTCTGAAAACTTCCCCTTTGCCCTCTGCTAGTGGTTTGCCCTCTTCCCGTGATAGTAACTCGCCTAACTCGGCACTACGAGCCATCATCTCTTCACCAATCTTCATTAATACAGCCTGTTTTTGTTCTAAACCGGTGGATGCCCATTTTTTTTGTGCAAACTGAGCTGAGCTGAGTGCATCATCTAGTTGCGAATTACTGGCTTGTGCGTACTGACCAATATCATCGTTTGTGTCAGATGGATTAATGTTTGGTATTGTGCTAGTTCCTGAAATCCAGTCACCAGCAATGAAATTGTTATACAGTTTAGACATATTTTATTGGATTAGATAGAATCTATAGAAATTGTACACTTTACTAGTTATTATTCAATCATTTAATAGCGATTTAGTTTAATAATATTAAGCACAAGTTGACTTGTACTATATTTATATCAACTAGTATTTAACTAACAACTTATAATAAATTATTATGTACAAAAGAAAAATTACAAATCCATTTGAAGTAGACCTAAAGCCCTTCGACAGGTACGGCTTAGAGATAGAAAAAATGAGCTGGCATAAGGTTAGCTTTGATAGTGAAAGTAGTTTTGGGACCTATGTTTTAAAGTTAGAGCCCGGTGCACAGTCTATACCCCATGAGCATACTGGTTTTGAAGAGTTTATAGTACTCGAGGGTGAGCTAATTGATTCAGACAATACAATTTTTAAGAAAGGAGATTTTGTCACATTTGAACCTGGCAGTGTGCATTCATCGTTCACTAAAAAAGGATGTTTAATATTGGTTTTTCAAAGGGGTGTAAATAAACAGATTTAACTATAGCTTATTAGTGGTTTGGAACAAGAACTAATTTTCCTATATGTTTTTTATTTAAAAAATCTTTTTGTGCCTGGACAATTTGTTCAAGTTGGTACGTCTTAGCTACCAATGGCTTGATCTCGTTTCGTTCAATATAGCTAATTAAATTCTTAAACACCTGGACATCTTGAAAAGTACAACCTATCAGTGTTAAGTCCTTTAGATAAAGAGTTCTAACATCTAGCTCAACTATAGGGCCAGCAATAGCACCTGCGGCTGCATATCGAGCACCCCTTTTAAGAACATCGAGCAATTCACTCCACTGGCTTCCAGCCACAAGATCAATTACAACGTCAACACATTCATTGCCTAAAACGACACCTAAACTTTTACCCCTTTCAATGACAATATCAGCTCCTACAGCCTTAACGCCAGCAATTTTTTTTGCATTAGCAATGCCTATAACCTTCGCACCTCTTCTCTTAGCTAGCTGAATAACAGCCGAGCCAACTCCACCAGAAGATCCAGTAATCAATACAGTTTCACCCATAATAACGTTTGATCGCTCTAAGAGGTTTTCTGCAGTAGAGTAGGAGCATGGAATAGAGGCCAACTCTGTATCACTCCAATCGCACTCAATCTTAAAGCTTTCATCACCAAAGGCAACCATATATTGTGCAAATGCACCGTCACATTCTGAGCCCATTGTCCAGCATTCGTATGGCCTATAATCAACTGCATATTGTTGCATTGTTCTGACTAAAACTCGTTCTCCTATTCGTTTCGCATCAATATCATCGCCTACGTCAACAATTTCACCACAGCAGTCGGCCCCTTGGATTATAGGAAAATTGACTGGAGCTCCTGACCAGCTAGCGTCATTATTTTTCACATCATCAAAGCCTTCAGCGCCACCATCGCCAGTTTCACTGGTTACTGATTTTGAGTACCACCCCGTTCTTGTGTTGATATCAGTATTGTTAACTCCAGCAGCCAAAACTTTTATCAGTACTTGGTCTGCCTTAGGTTTAGGCACCTCGACATCATGGCGGTATTCTAGCACCTCAAAACCACCATGACCGGTGGTCAAAACAGCACTCATTTTTTTTGGAATGATCATAATCTAATATCCATAATATACTTCTTGTTTTGGATTAAAGCAACAAATCAGATTCATAAGGGTAACTGGTTAACACATCGTATCCATTTTCAGTTATTAATACTTGGTCCTCTAGTTTGACACCCGGCCCTCCATCGCGCCTACCGACATAACTTTCAACACATAAAACCATTCCAGGTTTTACTATACCGTCGTAGCTATTCTTATCCCACTCCCAGGTAAAAGGTATGCAGGGATATTCATCACATAGTCCAACCCCGTGGTATAGTATCGAGTAATGGCGAAACTCATCTTTCGAGTATTCTTTAGAAGAAAATGAAAGCTCCTTAAAGGTAATTCCTGGTCTCAAGATTTCTATATTTTGCATAACCTGTTCATAGGCCTTAGTGTAAATATCTTTTTGCTCTGAGCTAGCTATTTCATCACCACACAACCAACAACGAGACATATCGGTACAGTAACCATATGCACCAACTAGGTCAGTATCAAAACTCATTAGTTCACCATTCTGTATTGGGCGTGATGAGCACTCTTGGTACCACGGATTAGCTCTTGGGCCTGCAGCAAGAAGGCGCGTTTCTATCCATTCTGCACCCCTAGAAACTGACTCCATTTGAAAATGACCCCATAACACTTGCTCCGAAATGCCTGGCTCAAAATAGGTGCGCATCCTCTCTATTGATTTTTCACATGCATAGATAGAGCGCTTCATTGCAACGATCTCATCTTTTGACTTAATCAACCTTGCTAGCTCCATCACCTCTTCACCGTTGAATAACTCCAGACCATGACTCTGCAGCTCTTGGATACCTTCAGGAGCACAATGGTCTAGAGCCAGTCGTTTATTTCCAGAACCATGTTGAGCTATAATTTCTGCAATCTCATTGCCCCAGATTTTGGCTCGATTTTTACTGTATTCACCAGCCGCAAAATACAAATAGGTTTTGGCTGGTCTTACCTCTGTTATTAATGGGTTATGATTTGAAAGAAACTCATGCCCGTCAAACTCGAAAACTATTACAGGCCCCTCGGTCATCACTAAGGCGTAGCGTGTAGCGTTGTGTGATGTCCATATCGACATGTTTGTGCTATCAGTAGCATAGCGTATGTTGAGAGGATCATAGAGCAGAATTCCGGCGCAATCAAATCTCTTGAGTTTGTCGCGAACTCTTTTTAATCGGTATTCATGGATATTAGTCATATTTGGGTTAGCCAAACCAGCCTCTTTCCATTCTGATTCAGCTAAGTCTCCAGGGCCTAATGTATGCTTATTGAGACTATAAATATCTTCATTGCCCTCAATCTGGGTGCCTATTTTTGGTTGGTATCTTTTGTTTTGCATAAATCTTATCCCTTTTATTTATTCATTAATTAGTGTTTTCCTAAGTAAGGTTATTCAGTTGTAACGCTTCAGTTTAAACTGGATTAGCGCATTTTTGAACCGTTTGGATCGTATAACGGGTTCATAACAACACTCGCTTGATGAAACTTACCTAATATCTCCACCTCAAGCTCAGTATCCTCGTCAATCAATTCAACTGGCAAGTATGTCATTGCAAGAGATTTTTCAACTGAATGACCATAGCCACCTGAAGTTATATAGGAGATGCATTTGCCATTATGCATCACTGCTTCGTCCCCACAAACATCAGTTTCTGTTTCAATTTCAATGACTGATAAATGTTTACTTGAGCCATTCTTTTTTTCTATCAAGGCAGCATCTTTCCCAATAAAGTCTTTATTCCAGTTCACGAAAAAATCAAGACCAGACTCCATTAAAGTAAAGTCAGGTCTAAAATCCATTGTCCAAGCGCCCCAACTCTTTTCTAGTCTCATTGACATTAATGCTCTTCCACCAAACCACTTCACATCTAAATCTTTTCCGGCCTCTTGAATCTCTTCAAATAGCTTTAACTGATATTGAGGAGCTACATATATTTCATAACCAAGCTCGCCTGTAAAGGAGATTCTTACACATAAGGCTGGGACACCTCCTATAAATGTGTCTCTAATATCACGGAACTTGAAGGCATCAGAGCTAACATCTTCTCGAGTAAGTCTTGACAATAATTCTCTAGAATTCGGCCCAGAAATTGCAATGCCATGAAAATCGTCCGTCATATTTTGATACTCAACATCATCAACGCCCTCGAGATGCTTTTCAAACCAACGAAGGTGCATATTTTGTGCGACACTTGAACCGAACAAATAGTAAGTCTCATTATCAATACATGCAACTGTTAGGTCGCCATTCAACTTGCCACTCTCAAGAAGCATTGGCGAAAGGTTGACTCGTCCGCGATCAGGCATATGACCTGCAAGAATACGATCCAAGAAAGCCCGAGCCCCACTACCAGTAAATTTATGGTTAGCAAAATTAGCAATTTCACTTGCTCCAAGGTTTTTACGAACAGCCTTTACTTCTTGTGCAACATAGTCATGTGACCTTGATCTATGAAAAGTTGGGTCTTCATAAGCATCCTCAGGGGAATCGGCAAACCAAAGTGCATTTTCTAATCCGAAGGTATCTTGCCATACTGCTCCTTTTTGGGTTAAACGGTCATATATCGAAGTTGTTTTTTGGCGCCTACCTTTTGGCAAAGTTTCGTTAGGAAAAGTCATTACAAAGCGACGCTCGTAATTCTCAGATGACTTAATAACACCCCATTGTGGCGTTGCGAAGTCACCAAAGCGTGCAATATCCATTGCCCATACATCTACTGAGGGCTCACCTTCGATCATCCATTCAGCCAATGTTTTTCCGACGCCACCTGCTTGACAAAAACCCGCCATAACACCAACAGCAGTCCAGTAATTCTTCATACCTGGAACAGGCCCAATCATTGGATTGCCGTCCGGAGAAAAAACAAATGGCCCATTAATGATATTTTTAATACCAGCGGTTCCTAGTGCAGGAATACGCTCAAAAGCTAACTCCAATCGATCCGCAATACGATCCAAATCTGACTCCAGAAGATCATGTCCAAAAGTTTGTGGCGTGCCATCCAATGACCATGGTGTAGATCGAGGCTCATAAGTCCCCAACAACATTCCAGTATTTTCTTGACGAGTATATATATTTGCCTCAAAGTCAATACAGCTTGGTAATCGCTGTCCATTCTCCAGATTGGCAATTTGCTCAATTTCATCTGTAATTAAATAGTGATGCTCCATAGGAACGACAGGCAAATGAATTCCAGACATTCGACCCAATTCACGCGCCCAAAGACCTCCAGCATTTACGATATACTCTGCATGGATATTGCCCTTCTCTGTAACAACGTCCCAAGAACCGTCAGGTCTCTGATTGG
>Ga0206686_1000001_pt1 | contig 103270 bp, 90 predicted proteins | sample M250012015metaG_FD_155447 | JGI IMG/M metagenome (GOLD analysis project Ga0206686, IMG submission 155447) | Ammonia-oxidizing marine archaeal communities from Monterey Bay, California, United States - M2 500m 12015 | ecosystem: Environmental > Aquatic > Marine > Intertidal zone | place: USA... | reverse complement strand
ATATATTTGTCCGCATTAAAAAATAAATTCCTCCTTAGCTCAGTTGGTTAGAGCATCTGACTGTTAATCAGAGGGTCCTTGGTTCGAGTCCAAGAGGGGGAGCAAGCGAAACCGCTACACTACACATTCTAAACCTTCGAGAAATCGTAGGTTTTTTTATTAAAAAAAAGTAACTCTAAACCATAGGCATATCCTCTATCTAAATGATTTTTTTTAAGGTCTAACACTTGCAAACTAATATCTGGAGTAGCATCGAATACTATTTCTTGATCACAATAATTTCTTGACCTATACTTATCCCTTCAGAATTTAACCTGTTATAATTGATTAAATCATCACCGCCTATACTGTCCACCTACTTCAAATAGTGCATTTGTAATTTGACCTAAAGAACATTTTTTACACACTTCCATTAAGGATTCAAAAATGTTATCGTTGTGTATGGCTTTTTGTTGCAACTCTTTTAATAATGCATCTGTATCATTTGCTTTATGAAGATTCTCTAATGTTTTAATCTGAAATTGTTTTTCGTCTTCAGTTGCACGAATCACTTCCGCTGGTAAAATAGTTGGTGAACCCTTAGAACTCAAAAATGTATTTACACCAATTATTGGGAAGTCTCCATTGTGTTTTAAGGTTTCATAATATAAGCTTTCTTCCTGAATTTTAGAGCGTTGGTACATAGTTTCCATAGCTCCAAGAACGCCTCCTCTTTCAGTAATTCTATCAAATTCAATAAGTACAGCCTCTTCGACCAAATCGGTGAGCTCTTCAATAATAAATGACCCTTGAATTGGGTTTTCGTTTTTAGCTAATCCGAGTTCCTTATTGATAATCAACTGGATTGCCATAGCCCGACGTAAAGATTCTTCGGTTGGCGTCGTGATAGCTTCATCGTAGGCATTAGTATGTAAAGAATTACAATTATCGTAAATAGCATACAAGGCTTGAAGCGTTGTTCTAATATCATTAAAGTCTATTTCCTGAGCATGCAAGCTACGTCCAGAGGTTTGAATATGATACTTCAGCATCTGCGCTCTTGCATTGGCTCCATATTTATGTTTCATGGCTTTTGCCCAAATTTTTCGAGCTACACGACCAATTACAGCATATTCCGGATCGATACCATTTGAAAAGAAAAACGATAAATTTGGACCAAACTTATTGATATCCATTCCTCTTGAAAGATAGTACTCTACATAAGTAAAACCATTAGATAAAGTAAATGCTATTTGCGAAATTGGATTTGCTCCTGCTTCGGCAATGTGATACCCGGAAATAGATACCGAATAAAAATTACGCACATTATTCTCAATAAAATATTCTTGAATATCTCCCATGAGTCGTAATGCAAATTCGGTAGAAAAAATACAGGTATTTTGTGCCTGATCTTCTTTTAAAATATCAGATTGAACAGTACCTCTAACTTGAGATATGGTCTTGGCTTTGATATCCTGGTAAACATCGTTTTGCAAGACTTGATCTCCCGTTACACCAAGAAGCATCAACCCTAAACCATCATTCCCTTCTGACAACTCGCCATTATATTTCGGGCGTTCTTTTCCTTTATAAATCTTTGTAATTTTTGCTTCTACATCTTTATCTAAACCATTTTCCTTTATATAAATTTCACACTGTTGATCGATGGCTGCATTCATAAAAAACCCTAATAACATTGGCGCTGGACCATTAATTGTCATACTCACTGAAGTCATTTCATTTACCAAATTAAAACCAGAATACAATTTTTTAGCATCATCTAAACAACAAACAGAAACTCCTGCATTACCAATTTTTCCGTAAATATCTGGACGATAATCAGGATCGTTTCCATATAAAGTTACACTATCAAAAGCAGTTGACAAACGTGTTGCCGGCAAACCTAAACTCACATAATGAAAACGACGATTGGTTCGTTCCGGACCGCCTTCTCCTGCAAACATACGTGCTGGATCTTCGCCTTGACGTTTAAAAGGATACAATCCAGCAGTATAAGGAAATTCTCCTGGTACATTTTCTTGTAAATTCCATTTTAAAACATCTCCCCAAGCTTGATATTTAGGCAAGGCAATTTTAGGAATTTGTGAATGAGATAAGGATTCAGTATGCGTTTCTATTTTCAGTTCTTTACCACGAACTTTAAATGAATAGATTGGGTTTTTATAGCGATTTATTTTGTCTTTCCAACCTGTAATAATTTCCCAATTATATGGATCGAGGTTTAGCTTTACTCTGTCAAATTCTGCAATAAGTAACTTTATGAAGTCTTTGTTGTCATCCTGTCCCGAAAGCTTTCGGGATTGTTTTAGGATCTCATTGCTATTTAATCCGTTTTTAGCAATAAACGACGTCTCTACTACGCTCGACAAGACATTTGATACTGAACAAATTGTCTTATAAATCCCATACAATTTTTGAGCAACCTCACTTTGTTCTTTTCCTTTTTTATCGTACGCTCTATTATTTTCTGAAATTTCTGATAAATAACGGACTCTTGCTGGTGGAATTATAAAAACTTTTTCACTCATTTCGTCTGAAATGGTAAAAGTTGATTTTAAATCAGCATCAGTCTTTTCAACCAACTTATCCATAATCGCTTTGTATAGCGTATTCATACCAGGATCGTTGCATTGCGATGCAATGGTTCCGAAAATCGGTAACTCTTCTTGAGGAATATCCCAAAGATTATTGTTGCGCATATATTGCTTTTTAACATCCCGCAAGGCATCTAACGAGTCTCTTTTATCAAATTTATTAATGGCTACCAAATCGGCAAAATCCAGCATATCAATTTTTTCCAACTGTGTTGCTGCACCAAACTCCGGTGTCATGACATAAAGAGACACATCACTATGCTCTATTATTTCGGTATCAGATTGACCAATTCCAGAAGTTTCTATAATGATTAAATCATACTTAGCAGCTTTTAAAACTTCAATGGCTTCACTAACATATTTTGATAAGGCTAAATTGGATTGACGTGTTGCCAAACTACGCATATACACTCTTGGCGAATTAATTGCGTTCATACGAATACGATCTCCTAATAATGCACCTCCTGTTTTTCGTTTAGAAGGATCTACCGAAACAATACCAACAGTTTTATTTGGAAAATCGACTAAAAAGCGTCTTACCAATTCATCAACTAAAGACGATTTTCCCGAGCCTCCTGTTCCTGTAATTCCCAGAACTGGTGTTTTAGAGGTCTTGTTTTTATTATGAATTATTTCTAATACCTCTTTTGCTACTTCTGGAAAATTTTCAGCAGAAGAAATAACTCTTGCTATTGCTTTAGAGTTCTTTTTCTGAAGAATTTTATCCTCGCCATTTAACGATTCGCCAATTGCAAAATCAGATTGTTCAACCAAATCGTTAATCATACCTTGCAAACCCATTTCTCGTCCGTCATCTGGCGAGTAAATTCGGGTAATTCCATAATCCATTAATTCTTTAATTTCTGAAGGAAGTATTACGCCTCCACCACCACCAAAAATCTTGATGTGTTCAGCTCCTTTTTCTTTGAGCAAATCATACATATACTTAAAATACTCATTATGTCCACCTTGATATGATGTTAAGCAAATAGCATTTACATCTTCCTGAATGGCAGTGTTTACAACCTCTTCAACACTTCGGTCATGTCCAAGATGAATAACTTCTACTCCAGTTGCTTGAATAATACGACGCATGATATTTATTGCCGCATCGTGTCCGTCAAAAAGTGAAGCTGCTGTTACTATTCGTACTTTATGTTTTGGTTTGTAAGGTGCAATTTGTTTCATTCTTAATACAAGTTGATTTTTAGTAGTGCAATTTACGGAATATTAAAAATCTAAACCACAGGCATATCTTCTTCTTTTATAATTATTGTAAATTGTAGGTATGAAAAAAATCTGGAACTATTTAAGGGCTTTATTATTTTTTTATATTGGACTAACTGGATTTTATTATTATTTGGGCTCTAATTCTACCACGTTAGATATTATAGCGGCAATAATTTTTCTTTCATTAGCATTAGTAGATTTATATTTTATAATAATAGACAATAAAACACTCTATAAAAGTTCTAATAAATAGGCATATTTTCTTCTTTTAAAATTATTGTAAATTGTAGGTATGAAAAAATTTCTTTGTCTTTTGTTTGTTACCTGTTTTTTAGCTTGTAATAGTGACGGCAATGGATTATATGGACCTCCTGACGCTTTTGATTGGGACTATGATTTAGGTGTGTTTAATGGAGATGTTGATATGTATATTGACGGAGTATACGATTCTACATACGAATCCAATACAATGTCTGTTGCTTCCTATTGGCAACCTGATACAGATTGGGGGTTAAATCCTTTTTTGCCTGACTGCTCCTCTTCAAACTTTGTTATTTTAAATGACTTTACAAATTCTTGTGGGATATTGGACGGAGAGGTTTTTACAATTTTTAATAGTGATAGTTATTATCCAATTTACGATGAAAGCACCCCTCCTTCAATTATATTTTGGGGAGAAAAGTATGGTGGAGGAACATTTGATGATAACGAAATTCAAATAGAATTTTATGAAGCAGCCAGAAACCTTGATATGGATGAGATTGTTAGTATAAAAATGTGGACTGGTACACTCACTAAAGTTGACTAGTAACAACTAAACCATAGGCATATCTTCTTTTAAAATTATTGTAACTTATAGGAATGGAAAAATTTCTTTTTTTTCTTTTATTGTCAATTGAAATAATTGGACAAAATTATACTTCTTATTTTACAGGAAATTCTGAAAATATTTACACTGAAACAAACCGAGGTATTTGCTTAATGGGTGGCTCAACTGAGGATGACAATGCTATGATATGGTTTTTAGAGCAAGCTAATGGAGGAGATATTTTAGTTCTTAGAACCTCTGGAAGTGATGGATATAATAATTATTTATACAATGAGTTAGGAATAGATGTAAACTCTGTTGAGACAATTGTTTTAAACAATAATGCAGCTGTAAATGAAACCTATATACATCAGAAAATTTCTAATGCTGAGGCTATTTGGTTTGCTGGAGGTAACCAATGGAACTATATTAATTATTTACGCGGAACAGAGGTAAATAATTTGATAAATGAAGCAATAACTAATCGAAATATTGTAATAGGAGGTACTAGTGCAGGAATGGCAATTATGGGAGGGTTTTATTTCACTGCTGAAAATGGAACAGTAACCTCTGAAGATGCTTTATTAGATCCTTATGGTGAAACAGTAAGTGTTGATGGCTCTCCCTTTTTAGAAGTTGATTTTCTTTCAAATGTAATTACAGACCAACATTATGACGACCCAAACAGGAAAGGTAGACATACTGTTTTTATGTCACGAATACTCACCGATTATGGTATTCCAGCTAATGGAATAGCTTGTGATGAATATACTGCTGTTTGTATTGATTCTTTTGGAAATGCTAGAGTTTTTGGAGAGTACCCAGATTATGATGATAACGCATATTTTTTACAGGTTAACTGTGAGGTATCAAACAATTATCCAGAGGTATGCTCATCTGGAGTTCCTTTGGAGTGGAATATGGATAATAATGCTATAAAAGTTTATAATGTTAAGGGTACTATTAATGGTGAAAATTCATTTAATGTTAGTACTTGGGGCTCAGGAATTGGAGGTCTCTGGCAGGAATGGTATATTTTAAATGGTCAATTATTTGAAAATCAAAGCAATGAAATTGAATGCCAATCAATGTTCAATGCTGAATTGCAAAGTTTAGATATTAAATTACATCCAAATCCTAGTTCAGATTATATTTACATAGATACCGATTCAGAATTAGAAGCTATAGTTTATAATTTACTTGGAAAACAAGTAATGAAAGAATATGTTTCCGATAAACTTGACATTAGTTGTTTAGAAAAAGGCACTTATATAGTCAATCTAACAGACGGTATAAACAATTCAACACAAAAGATTATAAAAAACTAAACCATAGGCAATCTGCTTCTTTTAATTCAGCCATTACTTTTTTATAATTGAAAAAAGACTGATTAATCAATTCTCTGTAAAACTTGCCACGATAAACAACACTAAGTTGGGGAGTTTAATTAGTGGAGGCTTCTTTCTTTAATTCTTCAACATCTTTTTTTAAGGTTTCCACAGTTGTTTTTAATTGAATCACCATACTCAACGCACCTAGACCAAAAACAAATCCTATAATTCCAAACACTTCCATATTATAATTATTTAATTAGACTTACGAATTTACAACTTCCCAAGAAAACTCCTAAACCATAGGCAATCTTTTTCTTTTAAAATTATTGTAAATTGTAGGTATGAAAAAGCTATTATTGCTTTTTATTTAGACCTATATAAACTTGGGCAATGCCACCAAGAAGGGCAATTACAACAAAGGGAAGAATTAACCACTTTGATTGAGATAGATATTCTAAAAGAAAACCTATTCCTAATGAAAATGTACCAATCACAAAACTATGTTTCTTGAAAAAATCTATCATAATAATAATTTAAACATAAACTAAAAGTATAAAATATGTTTCAAAAAGGAAATAATTATGGAAGTAAATCTAAAAGAGGCAAAAGTAAATTCAGTAAAGAAATTAAAGAAAGATTAAGTAAAGTAATAATAGATGCTATGGCTACTATTGATATAGATTCAATGACTCAGAATGAAAGGTTAAAACTTATTCAAATAGGATTACAATATGTAGTTCCAAGATTAAAATAAACAGAAGAAATCAAAGAAGAATTCCCAACAGAGTTTCAAATAGAAATCATAGACAAGACTTCAGATGTAGATAAATAAAATTATTGTAAATTGTAGGTATGAAAAAGATTGATGTAGCATACATAAGTAAAAAAATTAATCAACTAAATAAAAAGATTCACAGGGCTGAGGAACAAAGAAATGATAATAAAGTATGGTGGAGGAAAATGAAGTTAGATAAATTAAAAAGTAAAGTAAAAAAATAACTCTAAACAATAGGCATATCTTCTTCTTTTAAAATTATTGTAAATTGTAGGCAATGAAAAAGTTGTTATTCTTGTTATTTATCCCAGTTTTTACATTCAGCCAATCTGATATTACTGATATTAATGAAAAAATTGAAAGACTATCTTTAGGTGTAGAAAAGAACGTTATAAAGTGGAGAAGACACATTCACCAAAACCCAGAACTATCTAACAGGGAGTTTTTGACAGCCAAATATGTTGCTGCTCATTTGAAATCATTAGGTATAGAGGTTCAAGAAAACGTTGCCCACACAGGAGTGGTTGGAATTTTAAAAGGAGGTTTGCCAGGAAAGGTTGTTGCCTTAAGGGCGGACATGGACGCGCTTCCTGTGACAGAAAGAGTAAACATACCATTTGCCTCTAAGGTAAAAACAATATATAAAGATATTGAGGTTGGTGTTATGCACGCATGTGGACACGACACCCATGTTGCAATATTAATGGGGGTTGCGTCTGTTTTAAAAGAAATGCAAAAGGAAATAAAAGGCACTGTTAAATTTATTTTTCAACCCGCTGAGGAAGGACCTCCTGCTGGAGAAGAAGGTGGAGCTGAATTAATGGTTAAAGAAGGTGTTTTAAAAAGTCCAGATGTTGATGTTATTTTTGGTTTACACATATCTTCAGATTTACCAGTAAACAAACTTGCTTATAAGCCAGGCGGTATATTAGCAAGCGCTACTTCTTTTGAAGTTAAAATAAAAGGAAGTCAAGCTCATGGCTCAAAACCTTGGGCTGGGGCGGACCCTATAGTAGCTGGAGCACAAATAATAAATAATATACAAACAATTGTAAGTAGGAATTTAGATTTAACAAATGAAGCTGCTGTTGTTACGATTGGTAGATTTGAAAGTGGAATAAGGAGCAACATAATCCCAGAAGAAGCTTATATGGAAGGCACAATTCGTGCTCTTGATTATGAAATGAGAGATGTGATATATAAAAGGTTAGATGAAATAATTTCATATACAGCAAAAAGCAATAATGTAGAAGCTGAGTTGATTTTAGGGAACCCATATCCAATTACCTTTAATGACCTTGCTTTAACCGAGCAAATGAAAAATACCTTGATTAGGGTAGCTGGTGAAAAAAATATAGTTTTAGCAAGAGCAAGCACAGGAGCGGAAGATTTTTCATATTTCGCAAATGAGATTCCGGGTTTCTTTTTTAGGTTAGGCGGAATGCCTAATGAAGATCATCCAAATAAAGGCTACAGTCATCATACTCCAGATTTTTATGTTGATGATAGTGGTTTAGTTTTGGGGGTTAGAGCTATGTTAAACCTAACTTTTGATTATTTAAACGCTAACTAACACGGCTCCAGTTTATAATAATTTTAATAAAATAATTAATATGAAAAATAACAATTTTTTAATTGGATTTGCTTTTTTACTTATTTCTTTGATAATAGTAAGTTGTAATAATCCGTCTGAAAAACATTTAGAATTAGAAAAAGCAGAAATGCAATTATCTGAAAATATAGAAATGTATAAATCTGTGTGGGATAAAGTAATTAACGATAGGCAAATTGATTTGATTAATGAGGCTTCATTCGACACTAACGTTACTGCAGTTGTAGACCCTGAAAATATTGTAGGAATTGAAAATTTTAAGGCATATTATAATAACTATTTAATTGGGTTTTCTGATGCAGAATTCACAATGGTTGATGTTTTTGGTCAAGGTGATAAAATGGTTAAACATTGGAATTTTAAAGGAACGCACGATGGAGATTTTTTTGGAGTACCAGCAACTGGAAATAAAGTTAACATTTCAGGAGTTACACTTGTTAAAATAAAAGATGGAAAAATTGCTGTAGAACAAGATTTTATGGATTTTCTAAGCTTTTATAAGCAACTTGGAATAATGTAAGCATCTAAACCATAGGCATATCTTCTTCTTTTAAAATTATTGTAAATTGCACATTATGAATAAGGTTTTAGAAATTCATTCATTTTGGGCATTACTTACTTTAGGAATTACCTTAATCACAATTCTTAAATTTTTTTATTCTTTTGTTTTAAAAAAAGAATTTAAGAATATTGATTTTAGAATTGCACTAATTGCACTAATTTTTAATCATATACAATTATTAATAGGAGTTGTTTTATATTATATTTCACCAAAATTTGATTGGTGGAATGAAGGAGTTGCCTCAGTAATGTCTAATGTAGTTTATCGTCAGTATTTAGTTGAACACCCAATAGCTAATATTATAGGTGTTTTAATTTTAACTGTTGGCTGGTCAATTCATAAAAAAGCAACTATTGATTCAAAAAAGTTTTTAAGAATTGGCGGATTTTATTTAATAGGACTTCTAGCTATCTTAAGTAGAATTCCTTGGAATAATTGGTTGTAAAAAAATAGTAAACCATAGGCAATTTTCTTCTTTTAAAATTATTGTAAATTGTAGGTATGAAAAAATCTCTTTATTATGTTGCAGCCGCAATAGTTGTAGCCTTTATTTTAGAAAAAACACTTGTTGAACTTGTTGAACTTGACCCTATTCTTCCTAGACCCGTTAAAATCATATTAGCTATTATTGCAATTCTGTTCTTTGGATTTCATTATTATAAAAAACACAAACCATAGACATATTTATTTAACTTTATGTATTAATGGATATTTTATATTTTATACGGGCAATAATTTTTTTTGTTGGAGGCTTAGTCACCATTATTTTTCGTAAAGAACTTAATACTTTTAAGAATCGTTACATAGTTCCTTTATTAATTAGATTTGGATTTAAAAGCAAGGTAAAAAATGAAATTAAAGGCTATTATCAATTAGGAATTGGTTTTATTTTGATTTCAGTAATTCTATTTATTGTGTCAATTAAATCATAGGCATATCTTTTACACCATATATCTTTTATTTTTAAAATTATTGTAGATTGCAGATATGAAACAAATTCTACTTATAATATTCCTTTCATTCTGTTTTAATTCTTGTGAACATTCAAAGGAAATAAATAATGTAAAAATTATTGGCTTAATGAGTGATGTAATGTGGAAGGGGAAGATGGATGGCTTGATTTCAACTGACACTATTTCATTGAAGGGAACCTATGGTCTAGGTCCATTAGAAAATCTAAAAGGAGAAGTGTTAGTTTTTGATGGAACAACATATATTTCAGGAATTAATTCAAATGAAAAATTATATGTTAATAGGGTAGAAGCTGCAAAATCTCCGTTTTTTGTATATGCTATTGAAAAAAAATTAAGGGAAGTTCCATTACCTTCTAATGTTAATGCTTTTTCTTCATTAGAAAAATATATTGACCAAAAGTTTAGTAAAGTTGAAATTCCTTTTGTTTTTATTTTAAAAGGAAAGTGGAAGAATTTAAACATCCACAGTGTTAATTTACCTACAGGTAGTACAGTATCTTCTCCTAAAGAAGCTCACGAAGGATTAAAAAATTTTACTTATGAAAATATTGATGGCTATATAGTGGGATTTTTCTCAAGAAAACATCAATCTGTATTTACCCACCACGATTCATTTATTCACTGTCATTTTATCTCTGAAGATGGAGAAAGAATGGGTCACGTTGATAGTTTTAATATAAACAATCAAACAGTTTCAATGAGTGTTGCTGACAGATTACTTAAAACTAAACCATAGGCATATTTTCTTCTTTTAATTCAATGACAACTTACATTATACTTTTTTAATCTCCAATAGTTATAAGGCAGTGGTGTTATGAACCCCATAAATAACATTATTGGCGTTACCCACCAAGTTAATACTGCGCCACCAGTTAATAGTGTGTCAGTAATATTCATAGATAATTCCATTCCTAACATTGATATAAAACTCATACCTAAGGCAGTTTTTACCGCAATTTTAAAACCCATTTGTTTTAGAAGAATTATTGTTTCTAAAATAATAGAGGTTAATAATCCGTTTACCAATGCTAAACTCATTATTTCAAATGTACTCCAATCGTGTTCTGCATTTTGGAAATAAAATATTGTTGCAAAATCCCCAATAGAACAGCCTAATAAGCACCATAGAGTATTTATTCTTGCTCTTTTCCAAGTGTGTTTACATTTCCAATTCATAATAATTAAATTTTCTTAAAAATAACTCTTTATTTTAACTCTATACTAGAATTGTCTATATATTTTATTAGTATAGAGTTAATATTATTTCTATATTTGCTTATATATTTATAATATATGAAACTTTTTCAATCTTTAAAGTCCTTTAAAAATGATCTATTAAATAAGGATCAATTACAAAAATTAGGCGAATTAGAATCCCTAGAACCAAATTACAATAGATTACTAAAAAGAAAAGAGAAAATTACGGATGAATTAAGAACCCTTAATAACCAGATTAAAGTAATTGAAGATACTCACTCAGACTTTACAGTCCAACTAAAAAAAATTAATAAGAATTTAGTTCCTATTGTTTCTATTGGATTTGATAAAAGGTGGGCTACATATAACTGCATTGTAAAGATTTCTGTGGCTTCCAAATCTTTTTATTTGGGCAAGGAGAGTTCTATAAAAAAAAGAATACAACAATTTCATAGTAATAATATAATGGACAAGGATATAAATTTTATAAAATTAGAGATTATAAAAATAGTTAGTACTGTTATAATGCAGTTTATCGACACCAAATCACCAAAAAATCCATTTAAAAAAAGAGTAAAGTTAAATCTAGACAATATATTGGACAAGTATGTTGCTTCTGGCGAGTGGGACTATTGGGTCAGCAGATAATTAATAATATAATTTTTCTTTTTTCATAGTTCTTCTATAATTCATAGCAACTGAATCAAATTTTAGATGCAACTCTTCTGAAAGATCAAATGGAACTTGTTGAGGTCTCTGAGATTCCACAATTCTTTTGTCTTGATCAAAAATTACTTTTTCAAAATCTTGAATAACAGATTCTGGCTCATCATGATTATAGTTGCGACCTACAATACAATATCCTCTACATTTATTTTTTGAAATCGGTTGTGATATAAAAAAGTAAATCATACCTTTTTCACCACCCCATCCTAATCTTAATAAAATAGTATAAGGAAGATGTAGCTCATAAACACTTCTTCTTTCAGGTTTTACAACTTTTTTATTTGCAAAAATTGGAAAATCATTTGTATTAGCAGCTTCAGGTCTTACAATAGAATAATGAAGTACGGATCCTTTGACCTGTACTTTACATTCTGGAACTAATGGTCGCTCAGGATCACCTAGGAGTCCTGGATGTACCCAGGGGAAATGACCAAAATCAGTAAAATTTTCTACTTGTCTAGAACTATCACTATCCCATTCAAAAGGCCCAGTGTTAATAAATCGCCATTTTTTGTCATTAAACTCTTGAATATTTGGCAGATTATAGACCGGTTCATTAATAGCCACCCATACAATTCCAAATTGTTCCATACAATTATATTTAGGCGTATTAGCCTTGCTAGGGATTTTTGCATTTGGAGCTTGAGGTATTAACACACATTCACCATTCCTATCATATTGCCATGCATGATAAGGGCAAACAATACAATCATCTTTTAACCAACCTAATGATAATGCAGTACCTCTATGAATACAAAGATCTTTCATAGCATGAACCTTACCATCAGATGTACGCCAAATTACAATTGCTTCATCCAAAAGAAATGTACCAAACGGTGAGTCCATTTTTATTTCATCACTATAACCAACAGGGTGCCAGCAGGAATACAATTTTTCTGGAAAAAAAGTATTATTTATCTCCATATATCCATATAATAGTTTAGTCTATTATTATTCAATTTAATGAAAATGCAGTAAATTTGTAATATGAAAACTAAAAAAGATATTGTAAAGGATTGGATTACAAGATATTCTGGAATAAAAATAACTTCATTCGGAAAATTCATATTACTTACTAATTTTCAAAAATACGTTGACGAATTTGCTAAAATTAATAATGTTAATGTTGATGGCCTTGAGAAGAACATGCCATCAGCTACACATGAAAATATTACAATAATAAATTTTGGAATGGGTAGCCCAAATGCCGCCACTATAATGGATTTATTATCTGCAATAAAGCCTAAGGCTGTTCTTTTTTTAGGCAAATGTGGTGGATTAAAAAAGAGAATTAAAATAGGAGATTTTATTTTACCTATTGGAGCTATTAGAGGAGAAGGGACTTCAAATGATTATTTCCCAATCGAAGTTCCAGCAATGCCGTCTTTCTCATTACAAAGGGCTATTTCTTCTGCATTAAAACATCAAAAAATAGATTATTGGACAGGAACTGTTTTTACAACAAACAGAAGGGTTTGGGAATTTGATGGTAAATTCAAAAATTATTTAAAACAAATCAGAGCATATTCTATTGATATGGAAACAGCAACTTTATTTACTGTTGGCTTTCACAATAGAATCCCTATTGGAGCTTTGCTTCTAGTTACGGATCAACCAATGATTCCAGAAGGGGTTAAAACTAGAGTAAAGGATGATAAAAATTCTGAATTATTTGATAAAAAACATTTGTCAGTTGGCATTGAATCTCTACAGCAAATTATTAATCATGAAGACACAGTAAGGCATCTAAAATTCTAACCATTTTTTATTAGTTTTATGTTTATGAAAAATATATCATTTATTCTTATAGTGTCTCTAATAGTTGGATGTTCGGATCAATCCACAATTAGTATTACAAAGTTTGAGGGATCACCTGAATTTTCTAATTCAATATTATCTCTTCCCCAAATTGCAGAAGATGAAGATTCAAATAACAATTTTAGTTTTAATGTTGAGAATTATGAGTTAGGGCTTCAAACAGAAGGAGCAATTGAGAATGGTTTAGCTAATTCTGCCAAAGGTCAACATATTCATATGATTGTAAATAATGGACCGTATTCTGCTCATTATACTTCTGATTTTTCAAAAGAATTGGAACAAGGAAATAATTTAATTTTATTCTTTTTATCAAGATCTTTTCATGAATCCGTCAAGAATCCAAATGCATTTTCATTAATGCAAATTTCCTCTGGACCTGAAGAATATGAGCCTTATGATTTAGAATCTGAATTTTTGTTTTATAGCAGACCCAAGGGAGTATATGAAGGAGATGACACAAAAAAATTATTATTTGATTTTTATCTTGTAAATACAGAAATTTCTGCTGAAGGAAACAAAGTGCGCGCTACTATTAATGACAGTGAATTTATGATAGATGAATGGGCTCCGTATTATATAGAGGGGTTATCTATTGGAGAGGTTACCATCAAATTAGAACTGTTAGATTCTAATGGAGAATTAATTGATTCGCCTTTTAACCCTGTAGTTAGAAAAGTAACGCTAAAGTAATTAGCTAAATTTTAAATGATCTATAATATCAGAAGCAATTAACCCGAGTTCTCCTTTTTCTTTTGCTGCAACATCTCCAGCATGACCATGGCAATAAACACCTAGTGCAGCAGCAATAGCTGGATCATATTTTTGTGCTAATAAAGATGTAATAATCCCAGTTAACACGTCCCCACTTCCAGCAGTTGCCATTCCTGCATTTCCTGAGGTATTAAAGAAAATATCTCCCATGGGCGTAGAAATTGTAGTAAATGCATTTTTTAATACAATTATACACTTATGAGTTTTGGAGAATTCAATTTGTTTTTCAAATCTTTCAATGGAATTTCTGCATTTGCCCACCAGGCGTTCAAATTCTTTAATATGTGGTGTTAGAATAGAGTTCTTTGGTATTAGCGAGAGGAGCTCTTTGTACTTTGCTATTATATTGATAGCATCAGCATCTAGAACTAATGTCCCTTTTTTAGCTTTATTAAAGAGTTTTTTTAACATTTCTTTAGTATCCTTTTTTTGATCTAAACCTGGCCCTATCCCAATAGCATTATAGTTAGTAATTTCAGGGGATTCAGATATATAACATTCTGCTTTATCAATGGAACACATAGATTCGGGAATAGATTTTTGCATGATTTCATAACCACATTTTGGTGTGTGAGTAGTAAGAAGTCCCACACCACTTCTTAAGCATGCTTTTGCTGCTAAGACAGCTGCTCCAATTTTTCCAATAGATCCTGCGATTATTAATGCCCTGCCATAATTGCCTTTGTGAGATTGCCTATTTCTATTTTTAATATGTTTTATTATATTCTCATCAATAATAAATTTATTGGAATCCATATTTTGAATATATTCTTCATCCAAACCTATATCTATAATTTTCCACTTTTTAATATGAGCTCCACTCTCAGGAAGAAAAAAAGATAATTTAGGTCTTTGAAAACTAACTGTTAAATCTGCATTAATTATATGTTTTGAATCCGAAATTTTATCACAGTACATTCCTGACGGAATGTCAACAGAATAAATGGAACATTCTTGACTGTTTATTGAATCAATGATTCTAGTATAATATCCTCCTACAGGTTTTGAAAGGCCTGTACCAAATATTGCATCTATTATTAGATCATATTTAGAAAAATCTGGTATAGGATCAGAATTTGTTAATTCTTCTACTGAATCAATTTTTGTTAGATTTACCTGGCAATCTTTAGATATTTTGGAGCTGATATTTAAAAAATATGTTTTGACAGAAACCTTTTTTTCTTTCAATAATCTTGAAATGGCTAGACCATCTCCACCATTATTGCCAGTTCCACAAACTACAGCTATTTTTTTTGTTATGAATTGTTTGTCCCAAATTGAATTCACGAAACAATTAGAAGCATATTCCATTAAATCAATAGATGGAATTGGTTTATTGCTAATAGTATGATTATCAGCATTTCTTATTTGCCCTGCATTTAATATTTTTTTTAGATTATTCATTATATATCAAAATTATATTAAAATTTATGTTTTTCACACTAATTATTTTTCTTTTATACATTTACATTGCGGGATGTGGCGTAGTCCGGTTAGCGCACACAGCTGGGGGCTGTGGGTAATCCTGTCATCCCGACTTTTTTGTACTTTTGTTATAATGAAAAAATTATTTCTTTTACTTATACCAATAATTATTCTGTCCTCATGCACGGAATCTAGCGAGTCAAACAATAATAATGCCCCAAACATTATTTTAATTACTCTTGATGGCGTGAGGTGGCAGGAAGTATTTAATGGAGTTGATTTGGAGCTTCTTGAAAATAAAAAATTCACTAAGAATTCTGCTTTACTAAAAGAAATGTTCCTAAGTGATGATAATAAAAAACGTCAACAAAAATTACTTCCCTTCTTTGGTAATTACATTAATAATAAAGGGGTATTAATTGGAAATAAGAATGAAGGATCAGTATTGAAATTAACGAATGATCAATTATTTTCCTATCCAGGATATAATGAAATTTTAACTGGATTTGCGGATGATTCGATCACAAGCAATGATAAAATATACAATAAAAACAAAACAATATTAGAGCTGCTTAATGCCAATGAAAATTATTCTGGTAAAGTTGCTGCTTTTTGCAGCTGGGATGTTTTTCCTTTTATAATTAATGATAAGAGAAGCGGGGTTCCCGTCAGTGCTGGCTATAGTAATTTAGAAAATGACAAATTATCTAGACTTGAATCTTTTATTGAAAATTATCAGACTATGATCCCGCTCTTTAGAGATAATGTGCGATATGATTTATTTACTCATATTCTATCAATGGAGCATATTAAAAACAGAAGCCCAAAAGCAGTTTATATTTCTTATGATGAAACTGATAGCTTTTCTCATGCAGGAAGTTATGACAACTACATAGCGTCATTACATAATACCGACAAAATGATTGAGGAGCTATGGACCTATCTACAAGACCATCCTTTTTATAAGGATAATACATATATGTTTATTACTACCGATCATGGAAGAGGCGATGGTGATGTGCCCAACTCAATGTGGACTAGTCATGGAAGTGGAGCTAATGGGTGCGAATATACATGGCTTGCAATTTTAGGCCCAGACATAAAAGAGCCAAGATTAGAAAAAGGGGAATATTATGTTAATCAAATTGCACCAACTATTGCAAAATTAACTGGTGTGATTATAGAGAATGAAAAAGCAGGAAATCCTATAAAATTAAAATAAAAAAGTATCGATTATTTTATTTTTTTAAATGTGCAAAATGTAAAACTTTGACTAGTATTAAATGGAGTATCATGGATTTCTTTAAAGCCATCAATAAACTTAAAATTTGGTTTTAGTAACTCTCTTAAGTCTTTGACTGAATATCTTTGAACTTCAAGGCCGCTACATTTTAGCGGGCCATCTTCTGAGAATGTGCCTATAATTAAACACCCGTCTTTATTTAAAGATGAATTTAATAGGTCTAAATATTTTTCCCTTTCCTGATTATTAGTAATAAAATGAAAGACTGCTCTATCATGCCAGACATCATATTTTTGATCTGATGATAGATCAATTACATTTGATTCAATACATTTAATTTTATGGTTTTTCTTTTCTACTCTTCTAGTGACTTCATTTAAAGCATTTCTAGAAATATCAAGGATTGTAATATCATTATAACCAAGACCTAGCAAGTTATCTGCAAGAAAACTTTTGCCAGCACCTATATCAATTATGGATGCGTTTAAATTTAATTTCAATGAATCAATAATATCCAATGATGTAGTTGGAGTTTCTTGATACCAACTCACTTCATCAATTTCTTTAGTAGAATATATTTTTTCCCAATGATCTTTATTAGACATCTATATTTGGTTAGAACTACAAAATAATAATTACTTTTTAAAAAAATAATTAAATAGGTAAATATATATTTGCATTTACTCACGGCCCCGTAGTTCAATGGATAGAATAGAAGTTTCCTAAACTTTAGATGCAGGTTCGATTCCTGCCGGGGCTACAAATTAATATTTAATAGTGAAAATTTATTTATAAAATATTATATTGAAACATGAGATTGTTTTTAACTATTTTCTTGGTTAGTTTTTTTTCTGCAAATTCACAAACTTTTTACTCTGTAGAGTACAAATCTCAAGCAGATGTTAATATATTCGTTGTAGAATATAAAAGTCAAGCTGATCTTTTAGTCTATAAAGTTGACTATAAAAGTCAAGCAAAGGGAAATGAAGGATTATGGTTCTTTGTAGATTACAAAAGCCAAGCTGATTTCAAATTATTTTTTGTTGATTATAAATCTCAGGCAGATTTGAAAATTTATTTTGTTGACTCTAAATCCCAATCTGGGTGGGCTACTAATAAGAAAAAACATTTATTATATTAACTAATAAAATTATTTTTAATTTCTTTGCAGAACATATTATTTAATAATGAAGCTAGGTAGAATTTTATTTGTACTATTTTCTTTTTGTTCTACATGTTTGTTTTCACAAATTCTTGAGCCTGTACATTGGAATTTTGAAAAAAATCAAATTTCAGAAAATCAGTATGAGCTAGTATTCATTGCAGATATTGATCCCAATTGGGCAATTTATTCTCAATCAGTTGATGAAGGAGGCCCCATCCCAACTACTTTTTTTCTCTCAGAATCTTCAAATTATAAATTAATTGGAGAGGTAGTTGAGGATTCTATTAATATGGTAACTCAAAATGATCCCATATTTGACATGGTAGTGTCTAAGTTTTATAACCAAGCAATTTTTAGACAAAAGGTTGAAATAATTAATTATGATAATCCTGTTTCAGGCAGTTTTGAGTTTATGACTTGTGATGACACACAATGTCTAGCCCCTGAAATAATTGACTTTAAATTTAATTTTTCAAATAATGTTTTAGAGAATGATATTAAAGAAACGATTGCTATAAACCAAGAAAATCTTCAGACAAACATTTTAAATCTATATGGTTTTTTGCCAAGTGATATAAATAAAACAGAAGTTAAGTGTATTGATTCAGGATCCAATAGCTCATTAGTCTCAAGTCCATCAAAGACTCTCTATAGTATTTTTGGCCTCGGATTTATAGGAGGCTTACTTGCACTACTTACCCCATGTGTATTCCCAATGATACCTTTAACAGTCAGTTTTTTTACAAAGAAAAATAAGGAGGAAAACAGCTATACTAACGCCATATTATATGGAGTATTTATTGTATTAGTATATTTAATTTTAAGCATTCCATTTCATTTGTTAGATTCTGTAAATCCGGATATTTTAAATGATATTTCAACAAACATTTATTTAAATATTTCCTTTTTTGTCATATTCCTTGTATTTGCATTTTCTTTCTTTGGATACTATGAATTAACGCTTCCTTCATCATGGCTAGATAGCTCCAGTAAAAGTGAATCTATTGGCGGGGTAATAGGAATTTTCTTTATGGCACTTACTTTAGCTATAGTCTCTTTTTCTTGTACAGGCCCAATTTTAGGCTCACTACTTGCTGGTTCAATTTCAGGTGATTCAGGTGCATGGGAATTAACTGCTGGAATGGGAGGATTTGGTCTTGCCTTAGGCTTGCCATTTGCTTTGTTTGCCATGTTCCCAAATATGTTAGAGTCATTACCAAAATCAGGCGGATGGTTAAATACTATAAAGGTGTCTTTAGGATTTATAGAACTTGCACTAGCATTAAAGTTTTTGTCTAATGCTGATTTAGTTGCCCATTGGGGAATTATTAAAATTGAAGCCTTTTTAGTATTATGGCTAATTATTTTTCTATTATTGGCAATTTATCTTTTTGGCAAAATACAATTCCCGCATGAAATTAAACCAAATAAGATTTCATTTGACAGAAAAGTATTTGCGCTATTGTCTTTAGGGTTTGCCATCTATCTAGCATCAGGTTTAATCTATAATAAAGAAACCCAATCGTATAGAGCTCTAAGCTTGCTTAGTGGTCTAGCACCTCCTTTGGGATATAGTTATTTTTTACCAAAAGAATGCCCAAATAATTTAAATTGTTTTAAGGATTTTAAATCTGGAATTGAGTATGCTAAAAAAGTTGACAAGCCAGTATTATTAGATTTTACTGGATATGCTTGTGTTAATTGTAGAAAAATGGAAGAACATGTATGGCCTTTAAAATCAATAGACAACGTAATTAGAGAAAATTATGTTTTAATTTCATTGTATGTAGATGATAAAAAATTATTGCCTGAAGATCAACAAATATTAGTTGAGAGAAATAGCGGAAAAGGAGCTAGACAGTTGATAAATTATGGTCATAAATGGGCATATTTTCAAGCAAAATATTTTAAAACAAATTCACAGCCATACTATGTTTTGTATGATCCAGAATCTAATACAATTTTAAATCATCCAGTCGGATATACTCCAAATGAAGATGAATATTTAGCTTATTTAAATTGTGGATTGGAGATGTATGGAAAGAATTAATTTTATATTTTTAACATTATTTATTTTCAAAAATTGACACCAGAAAAACAACATAAATATGATCTTGCCTATTTAAAGATTGCTAATGAATGGGGGAAACTTTCTTATTGTGAGAGAAGAAAGGTTGGAGCTATAATTGTGAAAAACAATATGATTATTTCTGACGGCTTTAATGGGACTCCTAGTGGATTTGAAAATATCTGTGAGGATGATGATGGATACACTAAATGGTATGTGTTGCATGCGGAGGCAAATGCAATTTCTAAGGTGGCATCTTCGACTCAGTCATGTGAAGGAGCTACTTTGTATATCTCTCTTTGTCCATGTAAAGAGTGCAGTAAATTAATCCATCAAGCTAATATAAAAAGAGTTGTTTATCAGGAGGAATACAGGGATAGGTCAGGTATTGATTTTTTAGAAAAGGCCGGCATTGAAGTGTGTCATATCGATCAATAAAACTAATTATTTTTCTTTATTGTAGTTCTTTATTTTATTTGAAACTTTTACAATTCGTAGAAGTATTAGACAACATAGTCCAGCAATTATTGTGACGATTGCAATCGTATTTTTTTCTGAAAAAAATTTGTTAAAATCTATGAGTGTAATATTGAACACTATAATTAGTATTGCTAAAATTGAAATAATTACAATTATTTTTTTCATAATTTTCTTATAAATATTGAATATTTTTTTGTCAGACCAGTTTGTTAAAAACTTATTGAAAATGTTAATAAAATGCCTTTCATTTTTGTCAACTATTTTGTCTATTTGTTAGTCACAATTTAAATTAAATTTTTCATTTAATAAAAATATTATGTCAGCTTTTGTAGAGCCCTTGCTTAAAAAAAATAAAAATCGGTTTGTAATATTCCCAATTCAGCATCATGATATCTGGGAATGGTATAAGAAATCTGAAGCTAGTTTTTGGACTGCAGAGGAGATTGATCTACAGCAAGATTTGTCGGATTGGGGCAATAAACTCAATGACGATGAAAGATATTTTATTAAGCATATACTTGCTTTTTTTGCAGCTAGTGACGGAATTGTTAATGAAAATTTAGCTGAAAATTTTGTCAATGAAGTACAATATAGTGAAGCAAAGTTCTTTTATGGTTTTCAAATTATGATGGAGAATATTCATAGCGAAACATACTCTTTATTGATTGACACTTATGTTAAGGATGAAGAGGAAAAGGATATGTTATTCAATGCTATTGACAGATTTCCTGCTATAATGGAAAAGGCAGAATGGGCATTAAAATGGATTGAATCTCCAAGCTTTTCTGAGAGATTAATTGCATTTGCAGCTGTGGAAGGCATATTTTTTTCTGGCTCTTTTTGTTCAATTTTTTGGTTAAAAAAGAGAGGACTTATGCCAGGGCTGACTTTTTCAAACGAATTAATTTCTAGAGACGAAGGGGTACATTGCGACTTTGCAGTGCATTTACATAACAATCATTTAGTAAATAAGGTGCCACCAAAAAGGATTAAAGAAATTTTGGTTAATGCGCTTGACATTGAGAGAATGTTTGTTACAGAATCATTGCCAGTTAGTTTAATTGGGATGAATGCAAAGCTTATGACTCAGTATCTAGAATTTGTTACAGACAGGCTACTTGTGGAACTTGGATGTAAAAAGGAATTTAACGCTTCTAATCCATTTGATTTTATGGACATGATTTCTTTACAAGGGAAAACTAACTTCTTTGAAAAACGTGTTTCTGAATATCAAAAAGCAGGCGTGCTAAACAAGGAAGAAGAGAAGGATAAATTTAGTTTTGACGCTGATTTTTAATTAGACTAACTAAGCTATTAAAATAATTTAAATGAGTAATTAATTATCTTAAAAAAGATATAAATTTTTTTGACCCTATATGTATGTAGCTAAAAGAGATGGCAGGAAGCAGCCTATAATGTTTGACAAAATTACGGCCCGTATTAGAAAACTTTGTTATGGTTTAAACCCATTGGTTGATCCAGTCAAAGTAACGATGCGTGTTATTGAAGGACTGTATGATGGAGTTGCTACTAGTGAGCTTGATAATCTTGCTGCTGAAATAGCTGCAACCTTAACTACTGCTCATCCAGATTATGCAATATTAGCTGCAAGAATTTCTGTCTCTAATTTACACAAGAACACAAAAAAAATATTTAGTGAGGTCATGGATGATCTATATAATTATATTAATCCAAGGACTGGCAAAAAAGCACCGTTGCTTTCAGATGAGGTTTATAAAGTAATTTCTGAAAACAAGGAACTATTAGATTCTACTATAATATATAATAGAGATTTTGGGTATGATTATTTTGGATTTAAAACTTTAGAAAGATCGTACTTATTAAAATTAAATGGGAAGATTGCTGAAAGGCCTCAGCATATGTTAATGAGAGTTTCAATTGGAATTCATTTAAATGATTTAGATGCAGCGATAGAGACTTATGAATTAATGAGCAAAAAATATTTTACTCATGCAACTCCAACATTGTTTAATGCCGGAACGCCTAAACCACAAATGTCATCATGCTTCTTACTTACAATGAAGGATGATAGTATTGAAGGAATATATGATACATTAAAACAAACTGCTAAGATTTCACAGTCTGCGGGAGGTGTTGGATTGTCAATTCACAATATAAGATCAACGGGAAGTTATATTGCAGGAACTAATGGAACAAGCAATGGGATTGTACCAATGCTACAAGTCTTTAACCATACTGCTAGGTATGTAGATCAAGGCGGTGGAAAAAGAAAAGGAAGTTTTGCTATCTATATTGAGCCTTGGCATTCAGACATATTTGATTTTCTTGAATTAAAGAAAAATCATGGAAAAGAGGAGATGCGAGCTAGAGACTTGTTTTATGCAATGTGGATACCAGACTTATTTATGAAAAGAGTTGAAGCAGATAGTGAATGGACATTAATGTGTCCTAATGAATGTCCAGGACTTTGTGATGTTCATAGTGAAGAGTTCGACAAGTTATATACTAAATATGAAAAGGAAGGTAAAGGAAGAAAATCAATAAAAGCAAGAGAGTTATGGGAGAAAATTTTAGAAACTCAAATTGAAACAGGAAATCCATACATGCTATATAAAGATGCTGCTAATTTAAAATCGAATCAGCAAAATTTAGGAACAATTAGATCTTCAAATTTGTGTACAGAAATTTTAGAATATACGTCTCCTGATGAAATTGCAGTTTGTAATTTAGCTTCTATTGCCCTTCCAATGTTTGTTAAGGACGGGGCTTTTAATCATCAAGAATTATTTAGTATAACTAAGCGAATAACTAAAAATTTAAATAAAGTAATAGATAGAAATTATTATCCTATTATTGAAGCTCAGAATTCCAACTTCCGTCACAGACCTATAGGCATTGGAGTACAAGGATTAGCAGATACTTTCATTAAATTAAGAATGCCATTTACTAGTGATGAAGCAAAAAAATTAAATCAGGATATTTTTGAGACCATCTATTATGCAGCTGTGACTGCATCGATGGAAGAGGCAAAGAAGGACGGAAAATATGAAACTTATAAAGGGTCACCTATTAGTGAAGGAAAATTCCAGCATAACTTATGGGATGTAGATGAAAAAGATCTTAGTGGATTATGGGATTGGGCTAAGCTTAGAAAGGATGTATTAAAACATGGGGTAAGAAATTCATTGCTTGTAGCACCAATGCCTACAGCCAGTACTTCTCAAATTCTTGGCAACAATGAATGCTTTGAACCCTATACTTCTAACATATACACAAGAAGAGTGCTTTCTGGAGAATTTATTATTGTCAACAAACACTTATTAGAAGATCTTGTTTCATTAGGACTATGGAATGAAGGATTAAAACAAGAGATCATGAGAGCAAACGGATCAATACAAAATATTGATATTATTCCTGAAGATATTAAAGAATTATATAAAACTGTTTGGGAGCTTAGTATGAAAGATATAATTGATATGGCTAAGCATAGAGGCTATTTTATAGATCAGTCACAATCATTAAATTTATTTGTTGAAGGAGCTACTATGGCTAAACTTACATCCATGCACTTTTATGCATGGAAGAGCGGTCTTAAAACAGGAATGTATTATTTAAGAACTAAGAGCGCAGTTGATGCAATCAAGTTTACATTAGATAAAAAAGTTGAGGAAGAACCTGTTCCAAAGGAGCCAATTGTCAAGGAAGAGAAGCCTGAAGTAGTTGCAAATAAAAAGCATACAGCAAAGAAAACAGCAGAGAAGTTTGCAAAAACTAAGGAGATTGATGTTGATCCTATAACCTCAGAAGAAATGAAAGAATTAATAGCAAAGACAAATGAGAGTCAAGAAGACGATTGCTTAATGTGTGGTTCCTAAACCTTAATAGACAGAAAAAAAGCTCCTAATTTTTTTATTATAATTAGGAGCTTTTTTATTTAACCCTAAATATTTCTAAGTATTATTATTTTGCTCTTGCAGGCTTAATACTATCATCATGAGAAAGATAATATTCCTCTATTAAGCTCATTATTGCTTTTAAAAGATCCTTAGTCTCTTGTAGAAGGCTAAAGTATAGTGCAGTATTCTTTGGGCTTTTTTCCTCTGTGGTCCTTGTCCTAGAAATTTGAGCCTCAATTTTCTCATCAACTAAACTAAATAAGTTTTTTTTGTTTTTTAATATTACTGCCATTTTGTGAAATGACTGTGTTTCAAATGAAATTTTAATTTCTTCAAATAAATCATCCATGATTTTATCAATTTCGATTAAATCTCTTATTTGGCTTAACCTTAATTTACTATGATTATTGTTAATATGCTTATAACTTGTTTTAGAAATATATTTTAGTGATTGAGTAATATCTTGTAAGTACCCTAAAAGGTTTATATAAAAATTACTAGCTCCTAAACTAGATTCATCTAGGTTTCTAATAAAGTAGAATAGCTTGTCTTTTAAATTGTCAACTTCTTGTGATAGTTTATCAATCTGCTTATTATTTTTATCCAAGAGACTTAAGTCTTGCCTGGAAAGCCCTTCAATTGTATTATTATAAACCTTGTTCCCACGCTTGATTAATTTGGCAATAGTTTTTGCGCTTTCATAGATAACTCCTTGTAGTGAACTACTCTCAGCTATTACCAAACTTTCATCCATACCATTTTCTCTTTTAGATTTTCCATACATATAGTATTTAATCATTATTATTATTGCAACGAACAATAATACAGCAATCATTAGCTCACTTATATTGATTAAATAAGCAATAGTCCCAGCTGCAACAAATGCAATAATTGCGGTACCAAACCATCCTGCAATAACATTCAACACACCTGCTACTCTATATACAGCGCTTTCGCTTCCCCAAGCTTTATCAGCAAGTGATGTCCCCATGACAACCATAAAAGTTACATATGTTGTAGAAAGAGGTAATTTATAAGAAGTGGCAATTGAAATTAGAATACCAGCCACCATTAGATTAACAGAAGCACGAATCACATCAAATGATGGTTTATCTTCTTTGTCAATATTTTTTGAAGATAATTCAGGATTAGCAAACTGTTTTTCAATAAAATTAATTGCAGAATTTGGTAAAATTTTTAAAGCTAAATCTGCAGTATTTGTCCCAAATCTAACTAAAGACCTTGATATAAAATTAGGATTAAATCTTTCATCTATATTCCCTTGGTTAGCTAAATCAAGTCCAGTTTTAACAACGCGATGAGCCTTTTTAGAAAACCATAATGTTAGCACCATAATGATACCAGCAGCAAATAAAAGATAATTTGGTGTAGGCACTTTAGAAGCTAATACTTGCATACTAAATTCATTTGCAGCGACTCCAGAAGCCATCCAAGCTTCATAGGATTGCCAAGCTGCTATGGGTACACCAATAAAATTCACCAAATCATTTCCGGCAAAAGCTAGAGCTAATGCAAATGTACCAACAGCAATAATTATTTTATAAATATCTACTTTTATAATAGTTATAAAAAAGTATGATAACAGTGACCAGAAAATAGAACTGTAAGCAACAATTGAAACAACATTAGATTCTAGATAATCTTTAATCGTCACACCTCCAATTATATCGAAGCTTTCTTCTGCATATGACGCCCCTTTTATCCCTTTCATTAAAATAAAATAGGTAATTGCAGTTAAAGCAACACCTCCAAAGATTGCACTCACCCAATTTGCTCTTGATGCAAAATCATAAGAAAGCAGCAGTCTAGAAATCCATTGGACTATAGCGCCAACGGAAAAGGCAACTACCACCGAGAGTAAAATACCGAGTATTATTTGTGTTGCTTTTGCTGTATTTATATACATTGCCAGATCAGAGAAATTACCATTATTTACTCCAATTTTAATTAATGCCATAGCAACAGAGGCTCCTAATAATTCAAAGACAATAGAAACTGTAGTAGAGGTTGGCATCCCAACAGTATTAAAGAAATCAAGGAGTAAAATATCAGTAATCATTACTGCCATAAAAATTATCATGATTTCATTAAACATGAATTCCCCTGGGTTAAATATTCCCTTTCTTGCTACCTCCATCATACCACTAGAGAATATTGCCCCAACTGCAATACCTAAACTCGCAACAATCATAATTGTTCTAAATGAAAGAACTTTAGAACCAAGGGCAGAGTTTAAAAAATTAACAGCATCATTACTAACACCTACAATAAGATCTGCAATAGCCAAACCTACTAAAGCAACTAACATTAATAAATAGATATTCTCCATTTTTTATAATTTAAATTCAGCGTTAAAATATATTAATGATGAATCTTTTATGTCATCATTAATGTAATTAAAATTTCTAGAGTTTATTGAAAATTTTACTCCTTTTGCTGCGATGTATTGCGCTCCAAAGATTATTAGAGCTCCATCTTTTTCATAGTTCCAGCTATTGTCTTGGCCAGTTAATGTATTTGAAGATATTTCATCAAATCGAGCAAATATTTCAACCTTATTATTAAACACATAACTACCATATACAGAGATACCATCTAAATTATGATCATCTATTGCTGTTTTATAGTTTCTCCCATTTTCCATTTTATTATATTCTGCACCTATTCTCCAAGAATCAGCTTTATATCCCGCAAAAAATGCAATATTATTTAAGGATTTAGAATTTTCAGATGTATGCGTGTCATAATATAATTTAGTAGTTATTTGTTTTGACGGATTATAAATCAGGTTCATGCCAAATCTTTGATTGCCATCATCATCTTGAACATTTTTATAACCCTCTCCATTTACAATGAATAGGTTTGCCATTAGTGCTTTACTAATTTTAAATTCTGCATTAATTCCTAAATCAGCACTCGGACCAAATTTATTTTGATCCTGAAGCATTTTATATATATACCTATAGCCCCAAAGTTTTTCTTGATCATTATATTGTTTTCCCCCAATTAATCCAATACTGATTTTAATACTAGGGTCAATTTTATAATCTAATTGAGCAATTTTTACAAATGCGATGTGTTTACTCCCTATATCATTTTTTCCTATATCATAGGTTATTTTTGCAGAGATTTTGTTATTAAATTTATATTTATATCCAAGATAAACTCGTGATAACTCAAAGGCGCTTACTTGTTCAGCATCTTTTGTATAATCATAATGATAATTCCAAAAAACTTTAAAATGTGGTTGACCTTTAGCCTCTAAATTTGGTGTATTGTTTTGTGAGAAGCTAATCAACGGTAACAAGATAGAGATGATTACAAATATTTTTTTAATCATGACAGACAACATTTATGTCAATACAAATATCATTCTCCAATATGAATTAATTGTTAACTAAATGTTATCTTTATTATAAATAAAAACTTGCCTTGGCCAGAGGCAGCCTGTAATCTCAAATAAAATTATCTAAAATGATTGGTGGTTGATAATATTGCTTATCAGGAAATAAAACAATGAACTGGGAAAAATTATTATCATTAAAAAGATTTGGTGATGCTCAAAAAAGAGAAAGAAAAGATCAGGATGAAACCCGTCTTGGATTTGAAGTGGATTATGATAGAATAATTTTTTCTTCAGAATTTAGAAGTCTTCAAGATAAAACACAGGTAGTCCCACTTTCTAGTGAAGATTTTGTACATACAAGACTAACTCATAGTTTAGAAGTTAGCGTTGTGGGAAGATCCTTAGGCAGAAAGGTTGGTTTGAAAATATTAGAAAAATATCCAGACTTAAGAGAAATATATGAATACCAATCCAATGATTTTGGCGCGATAGTAGCTTCTGCTTCATTAGCCCATGACATCGGGAATCCCCCATTTGGTCATTCCGGAGAAAAATCTATTGGCCAGTTTTTTATTTCTGAAAAAGGTAAAATTTTTTCCAAGGATTTAACTAAAAAACAATATCAAGATTTGTGTGATTTTGAAGGTAATGCTAATGGTTTTAAAATTTTAACACAATCTCGAATTGGAAGAGAAGGAGGGCTTCGATTAAGTTATGCTACCTTGGGAGCTTTTGTAAAATACCCTAAAGAATCACTTCCTAAAAGGCCAACTAAAAATGTGTCACATAAGAAATATGGTTTCTTTCAAAGCGAAGTAGATGTATTTAATGACATAGCAGGAGAGCTTGGTTTGACAAAGGATGAAACAGAAAGCTATATTAGACATCCATTAGCATATTTAGTTGAGGCGGCTGATGATATCTGTTATACAATAATTGACTTTGAGGATGGGATAAATCTTGGATTAATTGAAGAAGAATTTGCTTTAGAATATTTAATTAATTTGGTAAGGGATTCAATTAATACTGAAAAGTATCACCAATTAAGTAATACAATCGACAGAATAAGTTACTTAAGAGCATTGTCTATAAACACTTTGATAAATGAATGTGTTGAGATATTTATGAAGAATGAAGTAGAGATAATTCAAGGTGTTTTTCAATCATCTCTTTTGGATCGAAGCAAATACAAAGCTCAGATTTCAGATATAATTAAAATTAGCGTGGAGAATATATATAAATCCAAGGAAGTCATAGAAAAAGAAATTGCTGGCTATAATCTTATAAGTGTATTATTAGAAAGCTATATTACTGCAGCAAATAATATGCATGCAGGGAATCCTAATAGTTATGACAAGTTGATACTAAGTCTATTACCAAAGACAATAGATCTTAACAAACCAGACTTATATAGCAGGATTTTAGAAATATGCCATTATATTGCATCTTTTTCAGACAGTCAAGCGCTTCTAGTATATAAAAAAATAACAGCCAATGAATACTAGAAATATATTTTCATTTATAATAACATTTATAATCTTATCAGTATCTGCTCAGCAAAGTGATATTGATATTATTAATAATTATTTAGATGATAATATTGAAAAATTTTCTTACCAAACCAAAGACATTAATGAAATATTTATTAAGGACAAAATTGATTCAAATAATAGCTTTATAAGCTTATATGTTCAGCAAAGATTCAATGGTATAGATATACTTAATGCTATTTCTACAGTTGCTATAAACAACAACAAGGTTGTAAGTTTTGCAAATAGATTTCAGCCTTTAATTGATAATAAAATTAATGTAAAAGAACCGTCCATTACAGCACGTGAAGCAATAATTTCTGCAGTTAATAATTTAGATTTGGGAACCATAAAAGACATCACTTTAATTGAAGAAGCTGAGAATTATTTTACTTATTCTGCACCCGAAATAGCTAAAGAAAATATAAATGCAAAGTTAGCTTACTTCCCAATGCCAGATTCTACATTAAGGCTGGTATGGGATTTTAACATACTTACTTTAAATAAAAAGAATTGGTATAGCATTAGAACAGATGCAATAAATGGTCTATTAATTAATGTTAATGATTGGATAATTAATTGTGAATTTAATTCTTCTTTAGAATTAAATTCACAATCTAATATAGACGCGTCTAGATCGGGTTCATCTGTTGATGATGGATCTAGTTATAGAGTGTTTGCATTACCCACTGAAAGCCCTAATCATGGCTCATATGAATTGGTAAATGAGCCTGCTAATGAGATTGCCTCACCATTTGGATGGCATGATATAAACGGGGTTGCTGGCCCTGAATATACAATAACAAGAGGGAATAATGTTTGGGCAAGAGAAGACATTGAAGGGGATGGAGGTATGTCTGGAACAGATTATTCTCCTGATGGCGGAGAGGATTTAACTTTTGATTTTGAATTGAATTTTGATCAACCACCTGTTGGATATCAGGATGCTTCAATAACCAATTTATTTTATATAAATAACATGATGCATGATATTTGGTATGAATATGGATTTGATGAAGCTAGTGGTAATTTTCAAGAAAATAATTATGGAAATGGAGGGCAAGGGAGTGATAGCGTAAATGCTGATGGGCAAGATGGAGACGGAATGAATAATGCTAGCTTTGGGACACCTCCTGATGGATCAAATCCTGAGATGACTGTATATGAATGGAACGGTCCCTTAGGACAACCACTTAATATACTAGACGGAGAACTTGCAGGGGCATATACAGCAGTTCCTGCTGGGTTTGGGAATCCTTTGCCTTATGAAGAGGCAATTGTTGCAGAGCTGGTTCTAGTAACTGATGAGCTTGTAATTGATGGAGACCTATATGATGCTTGTGAAGCAATTACTAATGGTGAGGAAATAGATGGTAAAATAGCAGTAATTAGAAGGGGAACTTGTCAGTTTGGATTTAAAATATTAGCAGCACAAGCCTATGGAGCAGTTGGTGTAATTATGGTGAATAATGTAACATCTCCTTCTGTTATAACTATGGGAGAGGGCGATGATGATGCAAGTAATACTCCACCATCGGTGATGATTAGTCAGGCTGATGGCGAACCATTAATTGCTGCACTTGAATCAGAGGCAGTAATTACTGCCTCTCTACTAGCTGATACTTATAATATTGATTGTGATTTTGATAATGGAATCTTAGCACATGAATATGGGCATGGTATATCTGCTAGATTAATTGGAGGAGCCTCATCCGTAAATTGTTTAAATAATTTAGAACAAATGAGTGAAGGTCTTTCTGATTGGTATGGTTTAATGATAACAATGAAAGAAGGAGATCAATCTACAGATGCAAGAGGAGTTGGCACATTTGCTAGCGGACAGCCAACAACTGGAGGGGGTATTAGAAATGCACCTTATAGTACAGATTTTAGCATTAATGATTATACATATGGAGATTCAAATAGTTCATCAGTAAGTCAGCCACATGGAGTTGGATTTGTATTTGCTACAGCGCTATGGGATTTGACATGGGCTTATATTGATAAATATGAATTTGATTCTGATATTTATAATGGTACTGGAGGTAATAATATAATTATGCAATTAGTAATAGACGCATTAAAGCTTGCTCCGTGTAATCCAGGATTTGTTGATCTTAGAGATGCTATTTTAGGAGCAGACACTGTTAGTAATAATGGATTGAATCAATGTTTAATTTGGGAGGTTTTTGCAAATAGAGGGCTAGGATATGAAGCTGACCAAGGAAGCGCTTTCATAAGAAATGATCAGGTTGAAGATTTTTCACTTCCACCTGATAATTCTCCATCACTAGCAAATTGTGAAGAACTAGGAATAAATGATTATTATCAAAATCAAATTATAGTTTATCCAAATCCTACTAGTAATTTTATTTTTGTAAAATCAAATCTAAACCTTCAATTTGTAAATTTTGAAATTTATGATTTCAATGGAAGATTAGTGCTGTCAGGAGAAGAGTTATTTAATCAACAATTATCTATTAATGTTTCAAATTTATCTAGTGGTATATATATTCTAAACATTAATAACAGTCAATTTGAAACTAATTACAAAATTATTATAGAATAGGATTTTAATGAAATTAGAATACGACAGTAAATATTTTATGAATAAGGCTATTGAGGAAGCACAGAGGGCTTTATCAAAAGGAGAGGTTCCTATAGGCGCTGTAGTTGTTATAGATAATCAAATTATAGCAAGAGGACATAATTTAACAGAGACATTAAATGATGTTACAGCACATGCAGAGATATTAGCAATAACAGCTGCTGAAAATTATCTTGGTGGTAAATTCTTGGATGGATGTACTATGTATGTTACTCTAGAACCTTGTCAAATGTGTGCAGGCGCATTATACTGGAGTAGAATCTCTCATTTATTTTATGCTGCAAAAGATTTAAAAAGGGGATTTACTACAATGGGCAGCAAACTTCATCCTAAAACAAAAGTTAGTAGTGGTGTTTTAGAAAATGAATCTAAAGATATGTTAGAAAAGTTTTTTATTGCTAGAAGGAATTTAAATTAATTTTTCATTTTTTCTAGCTCTTTATTATCCAAAATAAAATCTTTAAGTTTTTTATTTTTCCATCTGTAATAAAGAAATAATGGTATTACTATAAAGAATAAAATTAATGTACCCCCCCCTATAAATTTCTCAGAATTAATATGATCTATTAGATACCCAGCAGTTATTAGAAGTATTGATAAAATTAGTAATACATAAACAAACCACTTCATTATTTATAGGTCTTGTTTTAATTTAAGTTCTTTCAGTTGTTCTTTAGATATTTTTGAGGGCGAATCAATCATAACATCTCTCCCTGCATTATTTTTTGGAAATGCTATGAAGTCTCTGATAGTTTCACTTCCACCAAGTATTGCAACTAATCTATCAAGCCCAAATGCTATACCTCCATGAGGAGGAGAACCATACTTAAATGCATTCATTAGAAACCCAAATTGTTCTTCTGACTCTTGTTTTGTAAATCCAAGACACTTAAACATTTGTTCTTGAACACTTTTATTATGGATTCTAATAGATCCACCACCTATTTCATTTCCATTAATTACTAGATCATATGCATTAGCTTTTACAGAACTAGGAGAGGTTTTTAAAAGGTCTATTTGATCTGGTTTTGGAGAAGTAAATGGATGGTGCATTGCATGAAATTTATTTTCTTCTTCATCCCAGTTTAATAATGGAAAATCTACAACCCATAATGGAGCAAATTCTTCTGAACTTCTAAGTCCTAAATTTTTAGCTACTTCAAGGCGAAGTGCGCTAAGTTGTGATCTAGCCTTATTTTTATCTCCAGATAAAATCATAATTAAATCACCTTTACTTGCTTTAGTTTTTTCTGCAATATTTTTCAGATCAGCTTGATCATAAAATTTGTCAACAGAAGATTTAAATCCACCATCATCATTACATCTTAAATATACCATGCCCACTGCTCCCACTTGAGGTGTTTTTATCCAATCAATATATTTGTCAATTTCTGTTCTTGTAAATGTATTCCCCCCATTGACAACAATTCCTACAACTAATTCAGCAGAATTAAACACATTAAAATCTTTATGCTGGCACACATCATTTAATTCTACAAATTCCATCCCAAATCTAATATCAGGCTTGTCAGTTCCATAGATTTCTATTGCTTGTTCATATGTAATCTTTGGAAATTTATTTATATCAATTTTTTTGATTTTTTTAAATATATAAGTTATAAGACCTTCAAAAGTATTTAAAACATCATCTTGTTCAACAAATGCCATTTCGCAATCTATTTGCGTAAATTCAGGCTGACGATCTGCTCTTAAATCTTCATCTCTAAAGCATTTGACAATTTGAAAATATTTATCCAGACCAGCTACCATTAATAGCTGTTTAAATGTTTGAGGAGATTGGGGTAGAGCATAAAAATCCCCTTCATTAATCCTTGATGGAACAATAAAATCTCTAGCTCCTTCTGGAGTTGATTTTATTAAACATGGCGTTTCTACTTCTATAAATGAATTATCCGAAAGATATTTCCTTACTTGTTGAGTGATTTCATGTCTTAGGATTAAATTTTTCTTTATAGGCTCTCTGCGAATATCTAAATATCTGTACTTCATTCTTAGCTCTTCACCTCCATCTGTATTATCTTCTATTGTAAAAGGAGGAGTAGCAGAACTATTCAGTATTGTAAGTTCTTTAACTAATATTTCAATATCTCCTGTTGGAATATTTTGATTTTTAGAAGCCCTTTCAATGACCTTGCCATGTATTTGTATTACAAACTCACGGCCTAATGATTTTGCTTGATTTAATAAATCTTTACTTGATCTTTGTTCATCAAAGATTAATTGAGAGACTCCATATCTATCTCGCATATCTACCCAAATCATAAATCCTTTATCTCGCATTTTTTGTACCCATCCAGAAAGGGTAACCTGCTTCCCAATATCAGATTTTCTTAATTCTCCACAATTATGAGTCCTATACATGACGACAGTTTACATTTGCAAATTTAAGAAGATATTATTTATAACTCTATCATATTTTATAATTTTCACAGGCTTTTTTTAATTAGGATTTTATTATACATTTAACGCAAATATTATTATAGGATGCTTTCTCTTTCTCAATATCATCAAATGTTTACTGATCATATAGAAAAATATACAGTCAGTGCAGTCCCTGAAAACTTGTATGCTCCTGTAAACTATATTTTAAGTCTTGAAGGAAAAAGAATTAGACCCATATTAACATTGATAAGTACAGATATTTTTTCTGGATCACCAAAAAAGGCACTAAATGCTGCATTAGCTGGAGAGGTTTTTCATAATTTTTCTTTAGTCCATGATGATATTATGGATTCTGCAGACCTTAGAAGGGGAAATATTACAATACACAAAAAATGGGACAACAGTACTGCAATTTTATCTGGTGATGTGATGTTAATTTTAGCCTATCAGATATTTGAAAATTATGAAGCAAATATTTTTGTGCCAATGGCAACACTATTTAGCAAAACAGCGATAAAGGTATGCGAGGGACAACAATTAGATATAGATTTTGAAAAAAAGCAAGAAATATCCTTGGATGAATATCTATTAATGATAACCTATAAAACTGCTGAATTAATTGGTGTAGCAATGAAAATGGGAGCAATTATAGCAAATGCAACAATAGCAGATCAAGAGAAAATTTATGAATTTGGAAAGAATTTAGGCATAGCATTTCAATTGCAAGATGATTATCTCGATTGTTTTGGCAATGAGAATGATTTTGGTAAAAAAATAGGAGGAGATATAATTGAGAAAAAGAAAACCTTCTTATACATAAAGACTCTTGAGCTACTTTCAGGCGATGAAAAGTCTAATTTTATTTCACTATATAATGGTCTTTATGATAATTCTAAAGATAAAATTGCTTTGGTTAAAGACACGTATAATAAATGTAATATTGAAAATGAAATTGCTGTTGAAATTCAAAAATATACTGACAATGCATTTCAAATTTTAGAATCACTTAAATTACCTAAGGAAAAAAGCGAATTTCTGCAAAATATTAGTAATTCACTTACGCAAAGGAAGATATAGTTTTACTATTCTTTTTAATTAATATTAATTACCTTTGTAATCTGAAAAATAGAAATTTTTATAATGGATAATTTTTCTTTTTTAAACGCTGCTCATACGGTTTTCTTTGCTGACTTGTATGATCAATATTTAAAGGACCCTGATTCAGTAGAGCCGAGTTGGAGAGCTTTTTTTCAGGGTTATGACTTTGGAAGTAATAAGCTTTTTCAAGGAGAGATTGTTGAAGGGGTTACTTCGCAGATTCCAGATCATGTTCAAAAAGAATTTAATGTAATAAATTTGATAGATGGGTATCGATCAAGAGGCCATTTATTTACTAGAACTAATCCAGTTAGAGACAGAAGATCATACAGCCCTAGTTTGGATATTGAGTATTTTGATTTATCCAATGACGATTTAGACACTGTATTTAATGCAGGGGAAATTTTAGGGATAGGACCACAACCTTTACGAATTATAATTCAACATCTTAGAGAGATATATTGTGATTCAATTGGTGTCGAATATATGTATATACGAAATCCAAGAATAATTGATTGGATTCAAAACAAATTAAACATCAATAATAATCATCCTAAACTTTCTGTTGATCAAAAGAAACAATTACTTGGCAAACTTGTAGAAGCAGTTTCATTTGAGAACTTTTTGCACACAAAATATGTAGGGCAAAAGAGATTTTCACTTGAGGGAGGCGAATCATTAATCCCTGCTTTAGATATTTTGATTGAAATTGCTGCAGATAAAGGAGTTAAAGAATTTGTTATGGGGATGGCCCATAGAGGAAGATTAAGTACTCTAGTGAATATTTTTGGAAAATCAGCTAAAAATATTTTTAGTGAGTTTGAAGGCAAAGATTATGAGGAGAAAATATTTGATGGAGATGTAAAATATCATTTAGGCTGGACTAGTAATAGAGAAACAATAAAAGGAAAAAAAATCAATTTAAATATTGCTCCAAATCCATCTCATTTAGAGGCTGTTGGATCAATAGTTAATGGAATTGTTAGATCAAAACAAGATTTACACTTTCCGGAAAATTTTGAAAAAGTACTCCCAATAATTGTCCATGGAGACGCTGCAATTGCTGGTCAGGGATTAGTTTATGAGTTAGTACAGATGGCTCAACTTGATGGATATCAAACAAGCGGGACAATACACATTGTTGTAAATAATCAAATAGGTTTTACTACGAATTATTTAGATGGAAGGTCAAGCTCCTATTGCACAGATGTTGGAAAAGTAACTTTATCTCCAGTATTACATGTTAATGCAGATGATGTAGAGTCTGTAGTTCATGCTATTTTGTTTGCCTTAGATTTTAGAATGGAGTTTAAAAAAGATGTTTTTATTGATTTACTTGGCTATAGAAAATATGGCCATAATGAAGGAGATGAGCCTAGATTTACTCAGCCAAAATTATATAAGATTATAGCTCAGCATCCTAACCCAAAAAAGATTTATGCTGACAAATTAATTAATGAAGGAGTAATTAATGAAAAATACGTTAATGAGTTAGAGAGCAACTATAAAAAATGGCTTGAAGATGAATTAAAAGACTCTAAGAAAGTTAAAAAAACTAAGATCACAGATTTTATGAATGATGAATGGGAATCATTCTCTAGAGTAAATAAAAAAGAAATGATGCTGCCAGTTAATACAACATATCCTAGAATTAAGCTTGAAAAAATTGTTGAAACTATTTCAACTTTACCAAATGATAAAAAGTTCATAAATAAAATCAAAAAATTAGTTTCTTCTAGGCTTGATATGTTCAATAATGATAAGCTAGATTGGTCAATGGCTGAACATTTAGCATATGGGAGTCTATTAGAAGAAGGATTTAATATTAGAATATCAGGACAGGACGTTGAAAGAGGGACTTTTTCACATCGTCATTCTGTCGTCAAGGTTGAGGAAAGTGAAGAGGAGATAATTCTACATAATAATATATCTGAAGGGCAAGGTACTTTTTCAATTTACAACTCTTTATTATCTGAATATGGCGTGTTAGGGTTTGAATACGGTTATGCAATGAGCAACCCAAATACTCTTACTATTTGGGAGGCACAGTTTGGAGATTTTGGCAATGGTGCGCAAATTATAATAGATCAATACATTTTTTCAGGTGAAGATAAATGGAAAACACCAAATGGAATAGTTTTACTATTACCCCATGGATATGAAGGGCAAGGAGCTGAGCATTCTTCTGCAAGAGTTGAAAGATATTTGCAACTATGTGCAAAGGACAATGTTTTTGTAGCCAATTGTACTACACCAGCAAACATGTACCATCTTCTTAGAAGACAAATGAAAACCAATTATAGAAAGCCTTTGATAGTTTTTACCCCAAAAAGTTTATTAAGACATTCAAGAGTATTTTCTAGTGTTGATGAATTTACAAAAGGCGGATTTCAAGTTGTTATTGATGATACTAATGCAGATCCAAAAACAATTGACAGTATAGTATTTGTCACAGGAAAGTTTTATTACGACCTATTAGAAGAAAAGGAAAGGCTTGGACGTAACAATTTGGCAATTGTTAGAATAGAACAATTATTCCCATTGCCTAAGGAAGTTATTAAGTCAATTATAAAAAAATATTCTAACGCTTCTGATATTGTATGGGCACAAGAAGAGCCTAGAAATATGGGGGCATATGGATTTTTACTAATGAACCTAAAAGAAGCAAAGGATTTTAGAATTGCATCTAGAAGAAATTATGGAGCAACTGCAGCGGGTAGTTTCATTAGATTTGAAAAAAGACATAGAGAGGTGATTGAATATGTATTTAACCCTGAAAAGGATAATCAAATATTGAAATAGCATTTTAGAACTGAACTAAAAAATTATAATGAAAAAATTCTTAATATCCATTTTATTAATTTTCTCTTGCTCTTCTGAAACAATTGAAGATCCAATAAATATTGTAGATCCTACTGATCCAGTTATTACAGTAGAAGTAGAATATGGATTTCAGGAATTTGAGGTAGAGTTTCAAGGCATAACTCGTTCATTTAATATTTTTGTGCCAGATTCGTATGATCCTTTTGACCCTGTGCCATTGCTTTTTTGTTTACATGGATGGAGCAGTAGCAATGAAATTATAATGGCCTATACAGGATTTAATGATATTGCTAGTGAAGAAAATTTTATAGTTGTATATCCACAAGGAAGTTATTTTAATGGGACAACTCACTGGAATGTTGGTGGATGGACTCTTGGAAGTTCTGTTGACGATGTTGCTTTTATAGATTTTTTAATTGATGCTATCTCTGAAGACTATTTAATTGATTCTGAGAGAATATATAGTACTGGTATGTCAAATGGAGGATATATGAGTTTTTTACTTGCATGCCAACTAAGTGAAAAAATAGCTGCTATTGCATCGGTTGCAGGATCAATGACCCCTGAGACTTTTGATGCTTGTGACCCCCAAAGAGCAATTTCTATTCTTCAAATTCACGGGACTAACGACGTACTTGTTCCATATAATGGTGGAGATGGGACAATGGCCATAAATGATGTTATTGATTATTGGCGAGAGCATAATTCATGTGATTCAAGCCCAGCAGTAATAGATATTCCAGATATATTTACTTTAGATTTTTCAACTGTTCAAGAAATTACTTATTCTTGCGATAATGACGATACTAATACAAATGCAATGGTTAGGCATTACAGGGTAGATGGAGGAGGTCATGATTGGGCTGGAGCATGGGGCAACAGAGATATTAATGCCAGTGAGTTAGTTTGGGAGTTTTTTTCATTGTATGACCTTAACGGTTTAATTGATTAATATTATTAATTTTATATCATAAATAAATAATCTATATCGTCAGTTTTATTATATAGAAGAAATTGTTTGGAATTGTATGTTTATATTTAGATATAATAGAGTTAATAAATTAGGTAAAAAGTTTTTATATAAGTTTGATTTAGAAATTGAACAAATTAAGGTTTTGAATTAGGTAAATAAAGTAAGTGTTTATGTTAAAAAAGTGTTTAAAAAATAGGTATTACATTATAGGTTTTATTATTATTGTTGGGTATATTTTAATTGTAGTTACTGCAAATAGTTCTATATAAAAGATAAGATATTATGATTCTAGAAATGAAAGTCCCATCTCCGGGAGAATCAATAACTGAAGTAGAAATTGCCACTTGGCTGGTGGCAGACGGAGATTATGTTGAAAAAGATCAAATAATAGCAGAGCTTGATAGTGATAAAGCTACCTTAGAATTACCGGCAGAAGAAGGCGGTGTAATTACATTAAAGGCTCAAGAAGGCGATTCAGTAGATGTTGGTCAAGTAGTTTGTTTAATTGACACCTCTAAAGAGGGTGAAGCTAAAAATAATTCAGAACTAGAATCTAAAGAAGAACCAGTTACATCAAAAGTTGAAACAGAAATAGTTAATGTTAGCAAATCAGATATTTTAAGTCCTGCTGCTAAAAAAATTATGTCTGAAAATAATATTAAGATTGAAGATATAGAAGGAACTGGCAAGGATGGAAGAATTACTAAACAAGATGTAATAATGACCAGACCTTCAATGGGGTCTCTTGGAGATGGTAAAAGAGATGAAAAAAGAACAAAATTATCTCTTTTAAGAAGGAAGGTTGCAGAAAGACTAGTTAGTGTAAAAAATGATACAGCAATGCTAACTACTTTTAATGAAGTAGATATGTCTGCTATATTTGAATTGAGAAAAAAATATAAAGAAAAATTCAAAGAAAAACATGGAGTTAATTTAGGCTTTATGTCTTTCTTCACCCTTGCTTGTGTAAGAGCTCTTAAAGAATTTCCATCTGTAAACTCAATGATTGATGGAAAAGAAATGATAACATATGGATATTATGATATTAGCATAGCAGTTTCTGGACCAAAAGGACTGATGGTGCCTGTAATTCGTCATGCTGAAAAGCTGTCATTCAAGGAAATTGAAATACAAGTAAAAACGCTTGCTGAACGCGCTAGAGATTCAAAAATAACAGTTGATGAAATGACAGGAGGCACATTTACTATTTCTAATGGTGGTGTTTTTGGGAGCATGTTATCAACTCCAATTATTAATCCTCCTCAAAGCGCCATTTTAGGAATGCATAATATTGTTGAACGACCGATTGTCGTTGACGGAAAGGTTGAGATTAGACCTGTCATGTATTTAGCTCTTTCATATGACCATCGAATTATTGATGGAAGAGAAAGTGTAGGATTTCTAGTTACAATTAAAGAAGCATTAGAAAGTCCTGCTGAAATTTTGATGGAAAACAAAATTCTCGAATCTCTAGAATTAAAGTAGTTTAATGATAATCTCAGACACGCATACACATTTGTATCTCAAGGAATTTGATTTAGACAGAGATCAAGTAATAAATAAGGCTATAAGGACTAATGTTACTAGACTTTTTCTCCCCGCTATAGATTCTTCTCACACACAATCGATGCTAACTCTTAAAAGAAAATTTCCTAAAAATATTTTTTTAATGGCTGGTCTGCATCCCTGTTATATTGGAGAAAATTATCTTGATGAGCTAAAACATGTTGAGAAAAACATAATAGAAAATCAATGTATTGCAGTAGGTGAAATAGGAATTGATCTCCACTGGGAAACAAAAAATATAGAACTTCAAAAAGAAGTTTTTATGCAACAAATCAGATTAGCAAAGAAATATAATTTGCCCATAGTTATTCATTCTAGAAAATCATATGATGAAATATTTGAGGTTTTAGAATTAGAAGGCACAAAAGATTTATCAGGAATTTTTCATTGTTTTACTGGGACTTTGGAAGAGGCCAATAAAATTATTTCAATGGGAATGAAATTAGGAATTGGAGGAGTTGTTACATTTAAAAACGGAATGATAGATAAATTTCTAGATAAAATAGATTTAAAACATATAGTTTTAGAAACAGATTCTCCTTATTTAGCTCCATCTCCTAATAGGGGCAAAAGGAATGAAAGTGCATTTATTATTAATATTGCTGAGAAATTATCAGAAATATATCAAGTTAGCATAAAAGAAATAACAAATACTACCACAAATAACTCCGTTGAAGTCTTTAAGATATAAAATGCGTCTTTTTTCTATTGTATATTATCCTAAAAAAAGAATAATATAAAGTTTTATAATTAATTTTTTTTCTTTTTATTTGTTCCGATATAATAGTGATATTATAGAGAGGTGGCCGAGCGGTCGAAGGCGCACGCTTGGAAAGCGTGTATACACCAAAAGTGTATCGAGGGTTCGAATCCCTTCCTCTCTGCATGCAATTATAGTGTTAATTATAATTTTTTATATCTTTAAGCCCTATTAAATTAATTAAACGAAACAAAATGAAAAGATTACTAAGTATTATTGCAATTATTTCAGTTGTATTTATTCAAAATTTAAATTCAAATGTAAACATATTTCAAGATGAAATGGGAGCAACGGAGGCTCAAGAAACCTTTGAAGATAGTTCAATGGCGGTTGAAGAAGTCGTAGCGGAGGTAGAACAGCTAAATTTTCATCAAGAATTAAAAAAGAGATTTATTGAAGGAGGTCCTGGATTTATGGGGATTGTTCTTTTATGTCTTATTTTAGGCTTAGCTATTGCTATAGAGAGAATCATTTATCTTAATTTATCAGAATCTGATTCAGAAAAATTAACAGAAGAGGTAGAGGCGGCGATGAAGTCTGGCGGTGTTAAAGCAGCTAAAGAAGTTTGCAGAAACACACCTGGCCCAGTAGCATCTATTTTTTATCAAGGATTAGATAGGGCAAATGAAAGTGTTGAATCTGCAGAAAAGGCTGTAATTGCGTATGGTGGAGTGCAAATGGGACAGCTTGAAAAAAATGTTTCATGGATTTCACTATTTATAGCTCTTGCACCTATGTTAGGATTCATGGGAACGGTTATTGGTATGATTCAAGCTTTTGATAAAATTGAAGCTGCAGGAGATATGCAACCATCATTAGTGGCGGGGGGTATTAAGGTAGCTCTTCTTACTACAGTATTTGGTCTAATTGTTGCAATTATTCTTCAGATATTTTACAACTATATAATAGCAAAAATTGATAGCATAGTAAATGATATGGAAAATGCTTCCATTTCATTAATGGATATATTGGTTAATAATAACAAATAACAATTATGAATTCATACAAAATTATAAAGTATATAGCATTGGCTCTATCATTATTAGGAGTTCTATTTGTTGTAATGATTCAGACGCTTGATATGCTTCAAGGCATTGATTATATATTGATTGTTGCCTATTTAATTATGGCATTAATTGTATCATCTGTGCTGTTTTATACATTGAAAAAGGTAATATCTGATAAAGATTCATTAAGAAGCACATTAAAGATCTTAGGAGCTTTTTTAGTACTATTCCTTATATGCTATTTTGCTTTAGCAAGAGGAGAAGAAACACCTCTTAGAGATGGTAAAATGTTGTCAGCTGTGGGGTCTAAGTTAATAAGTGCCGCGTTGTTTATGTTTTATTCTCTTATACTAATTGCGAGTGGTTCAATGTTATGGTTTGGTATAAAAAATAGAAAATAATTTATGGCAAGAAGATCCTCTCCAGAAGTAAATGCAGGCTCAATGGCTGATATAGCCTTTTTGCTATTAATATTTTTTCTTGTTACAACTACTATTGAAACAGATTCAGGTATTAGCAGAAAACTTCCACCTATTGAAGAATCAGAAGAAGACGTAGTAATTAAACAGAAAAATATTTTTACAGTTTTATTAAATGGCAAGGATCAGCTTCTCGTTGAGGATGAGCTAATGGAATTAGAAGAAATCAGAGCAGCTGCAATAGAATTTTTGGATAATGGAGGAGGCAAGGGAGAAGATGGTTGTGATTATTGTAAGGGCAAAAAAGATCCTAGATCTTCTGACAATCCTGACAAGGCTATAATTTCTTTAAAGAATGAAAGAGAAACTTCTTATGCTGCATATATCTCTGTGCAAAACGAGCTTGTAGCAGCATATACTCATTTAAGGAATGTTAGAGCAGAAGAACTTTATGGAGAATCGTATTCTGAAATGCTGAAAAATTATAAAGATGTTAATTGGCCTGGAAATAAGAAAAAATTAAAACAAAAAATTAATAACCTCAGAAAGGATTATCCACAAAAATTATCTGAGGTTCAATAGTTAAAATTTATTTATGTCAAAATTTAATAAGAAGAATAAAGGCGAAATCCCAGCAGTAAATACAGCATCTCTGCCCGATATTGTATTTATGTTATTATTCTTTTTTATGGTAGCAACAGTTATGCGAGACAATGAATTAAAAATAGAAAATAATTTACCAGCTGCAAATCAAGTTGAAAAATTAGATAAAAAAGAATTAGTAATGTACATATATGCTGGCAAGCCTAATTCTGGATATCAATCACAATATGGAACTGAGGCAAGAATTCAGCTAAATGATAAGTTTGCAGAAATTTCTGATGTCCCTGCATTTATTTATGCAGAAAGGGAATCAAAGAGAGAGGAATTAAGACCTTTTTTAACTACAGCATTAAAAGTTGATAAGGAAACTAATATGGGCATAGTTGGAGACATTAAACAGGAATTAAGAAAAGCGAATGCACTTAAGATTAATTATACTACCAGAATTGGGGATGTCTCTTTAAATAAAAATTAGAGTTCCTTTCTAAGTCTTGCTACAGGAATATTTAATTGTTCTCTATATTTTGCAACGGTTCTTCTAGCTATTTTATAACCTTTTTTTTGTAATAATTTAACAAGTTTCTCATCGGTTTCTGGAGCTCTCTTATTTTCATTTTCTATAATTGTTTCTAAAATTTTCTTTATTTCAATTGTTGAAATTTCCTCGCCAGTTTGTGTAGTCATAGATTCACTAAAAAATTCTTTCAATAATTTTGTGCCATAAGGAGTGTCAACATATTTACTATTTGCAACTCTTGATATTGTTGAAATATCCATTTCAATTTTTTTTGCAATATCTTTTAAAATCATAGGCTTCATCTTTTTTTCATCTCCAGTAATAAAATATTCTTCTTGATATTGCATAATTGCATGCATTGTAATATAAAGGGTATTTTGCCTCTGATTGACAGCGTCAATAAACCATTTGGCAGAATCTAGCTTTTGTTTAATGAATTGGATTACTTCTCTTTGTGATTTTGTTTTATTCTTATCTAACTTATATCCCTTTAGCATTTCGTCATAATGCTTAGATATTTTTAAAACAGGATTGTTTCTATTATTTAGAGTTAGGACAAGCATATTATTAGAAATTTCTATTTTGAAATCAGGAATTATCTGTTCAATAGGTTTTCCATAGTTTGAATAACTATTCCCTGGCTTGGGATTTAATTTTTCAATTTCAATCATTGCAGCTTTTAGTTCATCTTCATTAATATCATATTTTACTATTAATTTATTAAAATGTTTTTTAGAGAATTGATCAAAGGAGTTTTTAATAATATTATTAGCAAGATTAATCTGTTTATTTGAAGGCTTTCTTTTTAATTGTAATATTAGGCATTCTTGAAGTGATTGCGCCCCTACACCTGGAGGATCTAATTGTTGAACAACAGACAGCATTTGGGTCAATTTTTCAATTGACACAACGATATTTTGAGTAAACACTAAATCATCTATTATCTCATCAAGATCTTGTCTTAAATACCCGCTATTGTCTATGCTTCCAACTAAAAATTTCGCAATTTTTGCCTCTTCAGCATTTAATCTTAAAGTATTAAGTTGGTTCAATAAATATTCAGTAAATGATATTCCTGAGGCAAAAGGAATTTCATTGTTTTCGCTATCGATATTTGTATTGTAGCTTAGTTTATATGCTGGAGTATCATCATAATTTAGATAATCTTCAATATCTATATCTTCATTATCAATGGAATCATTATTTAATTCATCTTCATTAGAATTTGAAAAATCTTCATCAAGAATTTCATTACTATTATCTCTAATTTCTAGAGCAGGATTTTCTTCTAATTCTTGTTTAATTTTTTGTTCAAAATCAATTGTGGGAAGTTGTATTAACTTCATTAATTGAATTTGTTGGGGAGATAATTTCTGATTTAGTTTTAATTTTAAATATTGTTTCATGATGCATGAGGTATTTAAAATTCTGCATTCTGCGGTGTTCTAGGGAAAGGGATTACATCCCTGATATTAGACATTCCAGTTGCGAACATGACTAGTCTTTCAAATCCCAATCCAAATCCGGAATGTATTGCGGTACCAAATTTTCTAAGATCATTATACCACCATAATTCTTTTTCATCAATCCCAACCTCTTTCATTCTTTTCTTAAGAACATCAGCTCTTTCTTCTCTTTGGGATCCTCCAACTATTTCTCCTATTCCTGGAAAAAGAATGTCCATAGCTCTTACAGTCTTATTGTCATCATTTAATCTCATATAAAATGATTTTATGCTAGCAGGATAATTGTATATTATAACTGGGCGCCTAAAGTGTTTTTCAACTAAGAATCTTTCATGTTCACTTTGTAGATCTGACCCCCAATCTTTAATTATATATTTGAATTTCTTTTTTTTATTGGGCTTACAATCTCTTAAAATATCTATTGCTTCAGTATAGGTTATTCGTTTAAATTTATTCTTTATAACAAAATCAATTTTTTCAATTAAGCTCATTTCGCTTCTGTCTTTTTCAGGCTTTGTTTTTTCTTCACCTAGAAGTCTTGATTCTAAGAATTTTAATTCACTCATGTTATTATTAACAATATCTTCTAATAGATATTTAAGAAAATCTTCAGCCAGATCCATATTGCCATTTATATCTATAAATGCAGCTTCAGGTTCTATCATCCAAAACTCAGAAAGATGTCTTGATGTATTTGAATTTTCAGCTCTAAATGTAGGCCCAAAAGTATATACTTTCCCTAGAGACATCGCATATGCTTCTGCTTCTAATTGACCAGAAACGGTTAATTTAGTTTCTTTTCCAAAAAAATCTTTTTTAAAATCAACTTCTTTATCTGAATTTAATTCAGGATTTTTTGGGGTTAAAGTTGTAACCCTAAATTGTTCTCCAGCTCCTTCAGCATCACTGCCAGTTATAATAGGAGTATGAACATAGTAAAACCCTTTTCCATTAAGAAATTTATGAATTGCAAATGACAAGGAAGATCTTAATCTCATTATTGCATTAAATGTAGAGGTCCTTGTTCTTAAATGAGCATTTTCTCTTAGAAATTCAAATGAATGTTTCTTTGGTTGAATAGGATACTGATCGGGATTCGATTCTCCTAGAATATCAATTTTATTTACTTGAATTTCTATAGCCTGTTTTGCCCCTGTACTTTTAACAATTTTCCCGAATATTTTAACAGCACAACCTGTTGTTATTTTTTTAAGAATAATATCATCTGTATTTTCAAAATCAATTACACATTGAATATTTTCAAGACAGGATCCATCGTTAAGTGCAATAAATCTATTAGCTCTAAATGTTTTAACCCATCCACAAATTTCTATTGTTTGATTTTTCTTTAATTCATTCAATATTTTAAGAACAGTTGTATTGCTCATTAATTATAGTTTAATTCAAAGATATGGTTTTGCTAGAAATTAATTCAATAATTCCTCTTCATCTGTAAGAATTTTTATCTTAGGTTTTTTTAATACTTTTTCATTTGCAACACTTCTTTCAAGTGATAAAAGCATAGAAGGTAATAGTAAAAGATTTGAAAGCATTGCTAATAAAAGTGTAGCAGAAACTAGTGCTCCAAGAGCAACAGTTCCACCAAAATTTGACACTATAAAAACAGAAAAACCAAAGAAAAGAACTACCGAAGTATAAAACATGCTTATACCTGTTTCTTTTATAGCATTATAGACAGATTTTTTTATTTGCCACTTATTATCTTGAAGCTCCTGTCTATATTTTGCTAAGAAGTGAATTGTATCATCAACAGATATTCCAAAAGCAATACTAAAAATTAGTATTGTAGATGGTTTGATTGGAACCCCAATGAACCCCATTAAGCCAGCAGTTATCAAGAGGGGCAATAAATTAGGGATAAGAGATATAATAATAATTCTAAAATTTCTAAACATGTATGCCATAAATATTGATATTAGAACAATTGCTAATGAGAGCGAAAGAATAAGATTTTTAACTAAAAAATATGTCCCTTGCTGAAATAAATATGCTTTTCCAGTTAGATAGACTTCATATCTATCTTTGGGCATAATTTTTGAAATTTCATAATCTAATTTTTCTTCTATTCTCTCCATTCTTTCTATTTTAATATCTCTCATAAAAGTTGAAATCCTGGTATATTGCCCAGTGCTATCAACGAAATTTTTAATTAGGTCAATACCATCAGTTCCTGAAGTTGAATTTTTTGCATAGGAAAGAATGAAACTATTTTCTTGAGTTGTAGGTACTTGATAATATTTAGGATTTCCATTGTAGTATGCTTGTTTTGAATATTTGACTAGGCTGACTATAGAGATAGGCCTTGATAATTCGGGAATCTCAGAAATAATATCTTCTAACACTTTCATTTTTTTAATTGTTGATAGCTTAGTAACTGCTTTTTTTCTTTTCGTGTCAATATAAATTTCAAGCGGAAGAATTCCATTGAATTCTTTTTCATAAAACATTATATCTTCAAAAAACTCTGTATTTTTAGGAAGATCGTCAATTAGACTTCCAGATATTTCTATTTTGTAGATCCCAATAATACTAACAGCCAGGAGAATTATCGATATAGTATAAATTTCAATTTTTTTAGTTTTTACAGTTGAAGCCATCCAGTCAAAAAGTGATACTATCCATTTTTTATTCAGATGTTCCAGATGCTTGTCTCCAGGGATTGGAAGAAAACTATAAATTATTGGTATGACTAAAATACAGATTATAAAAATTGAAAGGATACTAAGTGAAGCCACAGTCCCAAATTCTTTTAATAATTGGCTGTTTGTAATAATAAATGTTGCAAACCCTGAAGCAGTTGTTACATTTGTCATCAACGTTGCATTCCCAATTTTAGTTATTACTTTTTGTAATGAAAGGGATTTATCCCCGTGGGTATTAACTTCATGCTGATATTTATTTATCAAATAAATACAATTTGGCATTCCTATAACAATAATTAATGGGGGAATGACAGCTGTTAATACAGTAAGCTCATATTCAAGGATCCCAATTATTCCTAAAGTCCACATTACTCCAATACAAACAGTACAGATAGAAATAACAGTTGCTCTAAGTGATCTAAAAAAGAAGTAAAAAATAAGAGAGGTAACAAAAATTGCGAGAAGGACAAACTCTCCAAGTTCAGCTTTAATAGTTTCTGAGTATTTAGTCCTCACATAAGGCATTCCCGAGATTCTAATGTCTATATTGTGAGCTTTCTCAAAAGCATTAACTCTGGGTAAAAGAACTCTATTTATAAATTCTTCTCTTTTAACAGTATTGACAATAGATGTTTTTAAATTAATTGCAGTTCTAACAGATTTTGTTTCAGTATTAATTAAGAATTTATCATAAAAAGGAGAATTAAAGAAAAGTTCATTTTTTAGCTTTTTCAGCTCAGCATTAGAATTAATAGAATCTTCGATGAATGGTTCAATATAGAATTGTCTTGTATTTTTGTCTTTTATTAATTTTTGTAGATCTCCAAATGCAATTACTGTTTCAACTTGAGGAAGGTCTTTAAAACTATTAGAAAGGTTATTCCATGCATTTAAATTTTCCAGTGTAAATAATAAGCTATCTTTTACACCAATCACAATTAGATTCCCTTCTTCTCCAAATTTACTTGTAAAAGAATTGTATTTTAAATTCTCTTCATGAGTGTCTGGCAAAAGGTTTGCTTCTGTATACGTAAATCTAATTTTATGCCAGTGTGTGCTAAAAAAATATGTAGTTAATATTAGGGAAATTATTATAAGTATTCTATTATTGAGAATAATTCTAGCAATGGATTCCCACAGCCCACCTACATTTTTTTCTGACATTTTTTATAAATTATCTTTTATAAAGATATTAATTAGTTCTCAAAATAGCTTAAAGAAAAAAGATGATTATAAGGTCATTATTTCTTTTTGCTTTAGCTCAAAAATTTTATCTACTTTCTCTATATAATTGTCTGTTTTTTCTTGAATATCTAGTTCAGAATTTTTTTTCAAATCTTCAGACAAATCTGAAGATTTTTTAACTTCATTATTTGCCTCCTTTCTAGCATTTCTAATAGCAACTTTTGCTTCTTCAGTTTCTGTTTTTGCTTGCTTGGCTAATTCTGCTCTTCTTTCTTCAGTAAGAGCAGGTATAGTAATAATTATAGTCTCTCCATTATTCATTGGATTAAACCCAAGATTAGCTATTTCTATTCCTTTTTCTACTTCAGGCAGAATTGATTTTTCCCAAGGTTGAACAATAATTGTTCTACCATCGGGAGTATTTATATTTGCAACTTGAGACAAAGGAGTGTTAGATCCATAGTATTCGACTGTTACACTAGAAAGCATATTAGGATTAGCTTTTCCTGCTCGAATATTCATTAATTTTTTTTCTAAATGTGTTATTGCATTAGACATTGATTCTTTAGCTATATCAAATATTAGATGTAATTCTTCATTCATTTTATTAATATTAAATATTTACAATAGTACCAATTTTTTCTCCAGAAACAGCCTTCAATAAATTATCTGACGAATTAATATCAAATACAATTATAGGCAAATTATTTTCTTGGCTAAGAGTAAAAGCAGTAGTATCCATTATTTTTAGGCCTTTTTTTATAGCTTCATTAAATGTAATATTTTCAAATTTTACAGCATCTGAATTAATTTCAGGATCACAATTATATATTCCATCAACTTTAGTGCCTTTTAAAATTATATCTGCTTCAATTTCAATAGCTCTTAGAACAGCTGCTGAATCTGTTGTGAAATACGGATTCCCTGTTCCAGCTGCAAAAATTACTATTCGATTTTTTTCTAGGTGCCTAATAGCTTTTCTTTTTATATAAGGTTCAGCTACTTGGTTAACATTTATTGCGCTTTGGAGTCTAGTAGGAATTCCAATATTTTCAAGTGTATTCTGAAGAGCAAGCCCATTAATTATAGTAGCAAGCATTCCCATATAATCTCCCTGAACCCTGTCAATTTTATGTTCGGTATTATTAAACCCTCTATAAATATTACCACCACCAATTACAATAGAAACTTCAACTCCTATATCATGTATTTTTTTAATTTCGTTGGCATAATGCAATAATTTTTTTGAATCAATTCCTGCATTTTTGTCACCCACAAGGGCTTCTCCTGAAAGTTTTAGGAGAATTCTATTGTAGCTCATAATTAATAAATCTATACAAATATACTACACATTTTTTAATTAATAAAAAGGTAAAATTTAGAAATATATGATACCTGTAAACTATCCAATTGAAACTCTTTCATAAGAGTTTACAGTTAGGTTGGTATCAAATGATGAGAGATAAGCAGAAACACTTATCTTGGTATCTTTTATAAATGCTTGGTTTAACAGGGTGTTGTCTTTAAAGAATCGTTTTAGCTTTCCTTTGGCAATATTATCTAACATAGATTCTGGCTTACCTTCAGCTCGCAACTGATCTTTAGCAATTTCAATTTCTTTTTCTATTACATCAAATTCTACACTTGATTCATCTAGAGCAATAGGATCCATAGCTGCAACTTGCATGGCTATATCTTTGCCTATTGTTCCCATATTATCGCCTGCTTTTGACAATCCAACAATAGTTGCAATTTTATTTCCTGCGTGAATGTATGATCCAACATATGGAGCATTAATTTTAACAAATTTGTTAATTTGAATTTTTTCTCCTATAATTCCTGTCTGTTCTAAAAGTTTTTCTTCAACAGTTAGCCCTTCAATTGATGACTTTAATAGATCTTCTTTAGAATTGCATCCAAGTGCTACATTTGCTATTTTATTCCCAAGGTCAACAAAGTCAGTATTTTTTCCAACAAAATCAGTTTCACATGCCAATACAATTGCTGCACCAATAGTCTTTTCACCATTGGTGATTGCTATTGCTGCTCCCTCATGAGAGTCTCTATCAGCTCTTTTTGCTGCTACTTTTTGACCTTTTTTCCTTAAAACCTCTATTGCTTTATCCAAATCTCCATTGGCTTCTACCAATGCATTTTTACAATCCATCATACCAGCTCCCGTAGATTTCCTAAGGCTATTTACTTCAGCTGCCGAAATTTTCGTCATACTATTGTTTATTTATTGTCTTCTTTTTTAGTTTCCTCAGCTACTTCTTTTTTAGTTTCCTCAGCTACTTCTTTTTTAGTTTCCTCAGCTACTTCTTTTTTAGTTTCCTCAGCTACTTCTTTTTTAGTTTCCTCAGCTACTTCTTTTTTAGTTTCCTCAGCTACTTCTTCTTTAGTTCCCTCAGCTATTTCTTTTTCTGATTTTCTTTCTTCTAATCCTGTTTGAATAGAATCAGAAATATATTCTATAATTTTAGAGATTGATTTAGATGCATCATCGTTGGATGGGATAGCATATTGAACACCTTTTGGATCAGAGTTTGTATCGACCATTGCAAAAATAGGGATATTCAATTTTTGAGCTTCTTTAACAGCAATATTTTCTCTTACTATATCAACCACAAAAATAGCACCGGGGAGTCTAGTCATATTAGCTATTGACCCTAAATTTTTTTCTAACTTTTCTCTATGCCTTCCTATTTGTAATTTTTCTTTTTTTGATAACGTATTAAATGTGCCATCTTGTTTCATTCTGTCAATAGAACTCATTTTCTTAACTGCTTTTCTAATTGTAATAAAATTAGTAAGCATTCCACCAGGCCATCTTTCAGTTATATAAGGCATATTAACTTTTTTTGCAGCTTCAGCAACTATATCTTTAGCCTGTTTTTTTGTTGCAACAAATAAAATTTTTCTTCCTGATACTGCAATTTTTTCTAGTGCCCCAGAAGCTTCCTCTAATTTGCTTATTGTTTTATATAAATTGATTATATGGATCCCATTTCTTTCCATATATATGAATGGAGCCATATTAGGGTTCCATTTTCTTGTAAGATGTCCAAAATGAACACCTGCTTTAATTAAATCTTTTACTTCTATTTTTCTCATTTTGAATTAGTTTACGTTCTTAATTATAGCAATATCTAAGTGGTATAAATAAATTAAGCCTTAGGTATTTAGATGCTAAACTAAATTTTTGATTTATTAAATATTTTATAATATTATCGTTTTGAGAATTGGAATTTTTTTCTTGCTTTTTTCTGCCCAAATTTTTTCCTTTCAACCATTCTAGGATCTCTAGTTAATAATCCTTCAGGTTTTAATATTTCTCTATTTTTTTCATCAAGCTCACAGAATGCTCTGGATAATGCTAACCTAATAGCTTCAGCTTGTCCAGTAGCGCCTCCACCAGAAACCGTTATGCTAGTATCAAATTTTTTTTCGTTTTTGGTCAGAGTAAAAGGTTGATTAATTTTAAATTGAAGAGATGGAGTTGGAAAATAGATTTTATAATCTTTTTTATTTACCATAATACCCCCTTTGCCCTTTTTCAAATAAACTCTAGCAACTGCAGTTTTTCTTCTACCAATTTTGTGAATTACATTTTCCATCTAATTAACGTCGTTTAGATTAATTGAAACTGGTTTTTGCGACTCTTGATTATGATTGGCATCATTAGATACATATAGATTACGAAATAATGCAGCTCCTAATTTATTTTTTGGCAACATTCCTTTTACTGATTTCTCAATAATTGAACTGGGATTTTTGTCAAATAATTGATTTGCAGTAAGAGTTCTTTGTCCTCCAGGATAACCTGTATAACGAATATAGGTCTTATTCTCCCACTTTTTCCCAGTCAAATTTACTTTTGAGGCATTTATGACAACAACATTATCTCCACAATCTACATGAGGTGTGAAGTTTGGCTTGTGCTTCCCTCTTAAAAGAATAGCTACTTTAGAAGCAAGCCGTCCTAGAGTTTGACCTTTGGCATCAACTAAAACCCACAGTTTATTAGCTGTAGATTTATTAGCTGAAATTGTCTTATAACTTAATGTATCCATTTATAGTTTTTAAGTTAAAATAATCTTTATCTCAAAAGTGGATGCAAATCTACAATTATATATTATACTACCAAATAGATATTCAAAATTATTTTCAGAGAACTCTATCTATAGATTTTTGTAGAAATAGACATTATTAATGGGCTTCTAACCAATTTTTGCCATAATCAATATCTACTATCAGAGGAACTTTAAGAGTGAATGCATTTTCCATTTCATCTTTAACTAATGTAATTATATCATTTAATTCAGGCTTAAATACATCAAAAACCAATTCATCATGCACTTGCAGAAGCATTTTACTATGAAAATTTTTATCGATTAACTTTGACTGAATATTAATCATAGCAATTTTTATTATATCTGCTGCACTTCCCTGAATTGGAGCATTAATTGCATTTCTTTCCGCACCCCCTCTAACTATAGAATTTCTTGAGTTAATATCTTTCAAGTACCTCCTTCTTCCAAGCAATGTTTCTACATACCCTTTTTCTCTGGCGAATGAAACTTGTGAAGCAATATATTTTTTCAATTTAGGATACTTATTATAATAGGTCTCAATTAACTCTTTAGACTCTTTCCTTGATAAATCAGTCTGATTACTTAGTCCAAAAGCTGATATACCATATATAATTCCAAAATTTATAGTTTTCGCATTAGTCCTTTGCATATTAGTAACATTCTCAATTTTTGTATTGAATACTGAGGCTGCTGTAGATGAATGAATATCCTCATTATTTTTAAAAGCATTAATCATATTTTCCTCTTCACTTAATGCTGCTATTATCCTTAATTCAATTTGGGAATAATCTGCTGATAAAATAACAAAATCTTTATTCCTAGGTATAAATGCTTTTCTTATCTCTTTACCTCTTTTTGTCCTTATTGGTATATTTTGGAGATTTGGATTTATACTACTTAATCTGCCAGTTGCAGCAACAGTTTGTAAATACTCCGTATGAATTTTACCAGTATTTTTTGATATTTGATCAGGCAAAGCATTTATATAGGTATTTTGAAGTTTATTAAGACTTCTGTATTCTATAATAGTTTTTACAAAATCATTCTCTTTTGCTAAATAGGATAAAATTTCTTCAGAAGTTGAATATTGCCCTGTCTTTGTTTTTTTTGGGTTAGCTGATATTTTCATTTTATCAAATAAAATTTCACCTAATTGCTTTGGAGAAGATATATTGAACTCTTCTTTTGAGGCAGCATATATAATCTTTTTTGTCTTTTCAATTTCTTGATCTGTAGATTTTGATAATTTTCTTAAACATGAAACATCTAAACTAATTCCTTCAACTTCCATATTAGCTAAAACTCTAAGAAGTGGAATTTCTATTTCTTTATATAATAATATATGTTTATTTGCTTTTAGTTCATTTTCTAGAAGGCCCTTTAATTGAAATATGATATTTGCTCTTTCAGATGTATTATCAAGGTTAGAGGCCTCTTGATTTATAGAATAGTTTAAATAATTTTCAGAGAGCACTTCAGTAGTGTGATTAATATCAGGATTAATTAAGTAATGAGCTAACATTGTATCAAATATTTCTCCATTTATAGAAATATCATGCTTTTCTAGAGATTTTATATCATGCTTTAAATTATCGCTAATTTTTTTGATTAAATGATCCTCAAAAAATAATTTTATTTTTTGAAGTATTTTTTTATCAGTTTTTTGAATTGCCAAATAATCTATGTAATAGCCTTTGTCTTTATTCCAACAAAATGAAATTCCAACTAGATTTGATAGTAGTGGATTATGATGATCTAATAATAGTTTAAATGCAACTTCACTTTGTTTCATTAATTTATCTAGGAATATCTTTAGACTTATTTTTGTATCAATAATTTGAAAAAAATGTGATACTTTTTTCTTAGAAACTCTTATTGATAAATTTTCATCTGTTTTGTCTTCTTTTACTTGATCAAAAAGAGAAAATTGGCCATGACTTGCAGCAATTGATCTAGTTTCAGGCTGCTTTTCTTTAACTGGCTCTATATTTTTTTTAATTGGGATATCAAATATTTTTTTGAAGTTTTTAGCTAATCTCCTAAATTCTAAATCTGAAAATATTTCATAAAGCTTATCAGGTTCGTCCACACTTAGCTTGAATTTATTAGAATCAAAATCTACAGGAACATCTGTAATAATAGTAGCAAGTTTTTTTGAAAGCAAACCAGCCTCACTATTAGCCTCTATTTTTTCACGTAATTTGCCTTTGATTTTATCAGTATTTGATAACAAATTTTCAATACTACCATATTCTTTAAGAAATTTTTTGGCAGTTTTATCCCCAACACCAGGTAGTCCGGGGATATTATCGACAGAATCACCCTTCATAGCTAAGAAGTCAATTACTTGTATTGGATCTGATATTTCAAATTTATTTTTTACCTCTTCTATACCCCATGTTTCATATCCTCCTCCAAACAAAGGCTTATATATAAAAGTTTTTTCATTTACCAATTGAGCAAAATCTTTATCAGGACTCACCATATATGTTTCAAAATTTTCTTTCTTAGCTTTTTTTGCCAATGTTCCTATTATATCATCTGCCTCATATCCCTCTTTAACCATTATACATATTCCAAGTGCATTTAATATTTCTTGAATGTACGGAACGGCTATCTTAATAGCTTCTGGAGTTTCATCTCTATTGGCCTTATATTCAGGAAATATTTTTATTCTATCTTGACTCCCGCCTTTATCAAAACATACGGCAATATATTCTGGTTTTTCTCTTTTTATCACATCAAATAATGAATTAGTAAAACCTAAAATAGCAGAGGTGTCTAGTCCTTTTGAATTAATTCTAGGATTCTTTATAAATGCATAATATCCTCTAAAAATTAGAGCATATGCATCAATTAAAAAAAGACGTTTTTTATTATCCATAGGCTTATAATAATGTAATAAAAATTACATTTATTAAGAAATCAGGTAAGAGTCTGATGTAATATTGACATTTTTATATGATTGATATTTAGTCATACTAAACCCTTTTTGTATTGAATAACATCCTGTATCTCCATTTTTATTTAATGCGATATAGCCAACTTGAAAATTTTTATAATTGCTATTGGGTTTATTTACAATTCTTTTAATTGCCATTTCACAAGCTTGTTGAGGCCTATGACCTTGTCGCATTAATTCAACAATTAAAAAGCTGCCTACTGTTTTTACAACTTCTTCTCCTAAACCTGTTGCTACTGCTCCTCCAATTTCGTTATCTACATATAATCCAGACCCTATAATTGGAGAATCACCAACTCTACCATGCATTTTATAGGCTAATCCACTTGTAGTACAGCCCCCAGAGATATTTCCATCACTATCAATTGCTAACATGCCGATTGTGTCATGATTTTCTATATTTATAATTGGATTATATTTTGAAGTTTTTTTCCATTTTTCCCATGCTTTTTTTGATGCTTCAGTTAGTAGATTTTCCTTTTCAAAACCCATTGAATATCCAAATTCTTCAGCCCCAACTCCAGATAACATAACATGAGGCGTGTCTTCCATTACTTTTCTTGCTAATGAAATAGCATGTTTTATATTTTTTAAAAAAACCACTGATCCACAATCTCCTTTACTATTCATTATACATGCATCTAATGTTACATTCCCATCTCTGTCTGGAAGCCCTCCTTTTCCAACAGACTGCCCTTTTTCATTAGCTTCTTCTATTTTGCATCCATTTTCAATTGCATCTAAAACTGTTCCTCCATTTATTAGTGTTGCAAAAGCTACTTTAGTAGCTAATTTTACATCCCATGTTGCGATAACAACAGGTAATGCGTCTTTATTTAAATTAATGGTTTCTTTATGAATATTTGAAAAAGCATCATTAGTTATCCCTAATCCTATAGAAAGCAATGATGTTTTTTTTATGAATTTTCTCCTTTTCATTTATAGAAGATTTTGTTTTGCCAGTATTTTTTGTGTTAAAAAACTATATATGAGCAAGAAAGCAAAGCATAGAACAGCTACCCAATACGAATCTTGTATAGCAAAGATATCAGCTAATTTCCCTTGAACAGGAGGAATTATTGCTCCTCCTAAAATCATCATAATTAAAAATGACGAGCCTTGTGAGGTATATTTCCCAATTCCATTGATACTTAATGAAAAAATACAAGGCCACATTATTGAACAAAATAAACCACCAGTTAAAAACGCAAACAATGCAATTTTACCAGAGGCTAATACTCCAATTAACATTGCAATAACTCCAAATAGACTAAATATCTTCATAGTTGTTACAGCGTTATCTTTTGCTAAATAGAATCCAATTATTTGAATAAATATAATAAAGGAGAATATTAAGATTTCATTAGACGTAACAGGGTTTCCACTAATTTGATTAACAGCTATAATAACTCCAAATGCTAAAAATGGAACAATACACAATAAAATCTTTTTCATATTTTCTGAAGGATTAAAAACAGTGATTGATCCAGTCCATCTACCAATCATTAATCCTCCCCAGTATAAAGAAATATATTTTGCAATTTGAGAATCACTCATAACCTCAAGTCCTAAAGGATTTAAGTTATTTACAGAATCACTCACGTTCTTTAACAATTCTCCTAAATTACTTTGAATAGTAACTTCAACCCCTACATAGGTGAAAATTGCTAGCATTCCTAGTCCTAGCTGAGGATATTGTAGTGCGCCCCATCCATCTGGATTTGTTTGAGCTTTTTTATAGGCATAATAGATTAATATAAAAACAGCTATAAGGCTTATAAGGGATAATATTAGCCTGCTATTTTCTAATTCTTTACCAGACATTAAATCAAATCCTTCTGTATAAGTATAAAAAATCAAACCAAAGCAAACGATCATAATTATTGTTAAGAGAATTAGCATGTTTTTTGCCTTGGCTGCAGGTTTAAAACTATCCTCAGTTCTTGCATCAGGCAAACTTTTAGATATATAAAAAAAAACTGCTACCGCTAAAAACAAACCTGCAACACCGAGATATAGTAATTGGATAGTACTAAGCTGAATGCCACCAGTTTTAATTAATTCATTTAATTCAGCTCCAGAAATTGGAGCGGAACCAAATATTATAAAAGCTATTAATAGTGGGCCAATAGTTGTTCCAAATGAATTTATTCCTCCAGCAAGATTTAATCTGTTTGATCCAGTTGCAGGATCACCTAAAGAAACTGCAAAAGGATTAGCGGCAGTTTGTTGAAGAGAAAACCCTAGGCCAATTATGAATAGAACAATTAATACGTAATAAAAAACTTGAGTTTGACCAAATTCAGCTCCATTAACTGATGGTAACATTATTAATGCTCCCAAAGCTGAAATTATTAGCCCATAAATAATTCCTCTTTTATATCCCCAATTATTTAAAATATCTTTCCCTGATTGACTTGACCAAATGAACAATATTAAAGCACCTACATAGTAAGCCCCATAAAATGCAAAATCTACTAGTTGTGACTGGAATTGATCTATACTAAAATAGGTTTTGCAAAAAGGAATAAATACGCCATTTGATGCAGCTATAAATCCCCAGAAAAAGAAAACACTTACTAAAGTATAAAGGGCAGAATTATTGTTTTGGGTTTTCATAGTTATAATCTAAAAATTTAAAATAATATTAATCGAGAATAATTACTCTAAAATAATAAAAACGATTTTGTTTTTTTAGTCTTTTAAAACTTTTTATTAGTTATATATAATCTGAACACTTTAAAACCAATTAACCCATTGATTAACATAGTTTTAACATGGATTTTTATGAAAATGTTATATTTGTAGTGTAGTATTTATTATAAATTTTAGCTAATGGCAAAATTTGGAGATTTAATTGATGTTGAGGTACCAGTCCTATTAGAGTTTTTTACTGAATGGGACGAAGGTTCAACAACTATGCATCCTGTCCTTAAAGATGTAGCAGCTGCTCTAGGTGATAAAGCTAAGGTTATAAAGATAGATGTTGAAAAAAATAACGAATTAGCAGATGCACTAAGAATTAAGGGAGTCCCAACCTTAATTATTTATAAAAGTGGTGAAATGAAATGGAGGCAAAATGGAGAAGAGGATGCAAACACATTAATTGGAAGGCTTCAGGAATACTTATAGGTTATAAGAAAAGATCTAAATAGTCATTAAATTCTTTCATTTTACTTTCTAAATACTCACCTTCTTCATGAGAAATCAACACATCAACAAGAGATCTATACCTCTCAATATCTGTATAAATTTCTTCTGCATATCTATTTTTATTAGTATTTGAAATACTACTAAAATATTCAAGATTCTCTCTATACTTTACAGCAATTTTTTCAAAAATATCTCTAGCCTTTTCATTTTTTTCTATTTTATAATAGGAATTAATAATAGGCTCTAAAAGTGTATAAAACCCAAAATCTTCTATAGGCATTTTTTCTATTGCTAAATCTAGAATTTCTTCTGCCTTGTTATAATCATTTTCAATGATTAATTGATCAATTAACCTTATCATATTCCCTCTGTAGGTTATACTATTTTTTCTTGACTCAATATCGTAATATATATCTTGATTATCTCTTTTGCCCCAAGCCCAGTTTTTTACTAGGGGATACATAGTCTCAGTGTTTACTCTCCCCATTTCATAAGGTCTTTCAGGATCAATAGGTGTTTTAATAGGAATTAGTTTATAACAAACTCCTTCAACCTGAAGGTAGTCTTTCATCCAAATATAATCTTCATCTCCAAAAGCACCACCACTAAAATAAATTGGCCGATTCCAGTTGTTACTTGCAATTATATCAAGCATTAAAAGACGATTTTTATATAAAGCTTGCCCTTTTATTTTTATAATAATTTCATCTACAATTTTATTTGCATCTTTTGAACCAACTATATTGTTTGATAGAACATTATCTTTATTTACTTTAATACTTATGTTTTCACTCGGCAGATAGTTAGCATTAAGATCTTGAGATCTTAACCCCCTTGTATCATACCCTTGTTGATCAAGAAGAGATTTATACTTAAATCTTTTTTCATCTCTTGTAATAAAATCTAAGAAAATGTTGAGATCAAGGGTGTCATTAGTAATAGTTTCTTTTATTATATAATCACGCGTTCCATGCTTATATTTTTCATGAGGTAATGAGGATGGTATTGGATCACTGTCATAGGCTTTTCTTTTCATTTGATCTATATACCAGTCAGTGCTGAGTAAACTTGTATTTACCACCCTAACATCAGTCCTAATTCCTTCTATTTCTTGAGCATACCAGAGGGGAAAAGTATCATTGTCTCCAATGGTAAACAGTATAGCATTTGGAGCACATGATTCCAAGTAATTTATAGCCATAGCGTGAGCAGTATATCTCTCAGATCTATCATGATCATCCCAGTTATTTGCAGCTAAAATTCCAGGGACTAGAGCTAAACACAGAATAGAAACAGGTATTGACAATAATTTAAATTTAATTTTAGACTGTAAATATTCCCATATAGCGTAGCAGCCAAAACCTATCCACATAGCAAAAACATAAAATGACCCAACAACAATATAATCTCTTTCTCTTGGCTCAAAGATTCTAACATTTGTATATACCTGTACTGCAATTCCAGTAAAGAGAAAGAAAACTAACATAACCCAGAAAAGTTCTTTATTTCTATAATACAGGAAGCTTAATCCAATTAGGCCTAATAAAAACGGCAGAAAGTAATAGGTATTACGAGCCTTATTATTTAGCACATCACTTGGCAGATTTTGTTGACTGATTCCCAAATGCATTTCATCAATAAAATTAATTCCACTAATCCAGTTTCCATGCATATTAAATTTTCCTTGCACATCATCTTGTCTCCCAGTAAAATTCCACATAAAATATCTCCAGTACATATATCCAATTTGGAAATCAAACGAATAATATATATTACTTAAGATTGAAGGTTTTTCGATATCTAGAAATTGCCCATACTGTTTTAGAAATTTATGGAAGGTTTCATAATCTACTTGTTCAGCCTGAATCTTTACTTTAAAATCATTGACTATTTCGGTTATAGAGTTTTCAGAAATATATTTTGGCTTGACTTTAAAATTCAAAAAACCAGAATATGACAAATAATTTTCTGCATGTTCTGGGCTCCACATTCTTGGAAAAATAGATGCATGCTTTGAGTTATAATTTTGTGTAGCATTCTTAAAATCGTTAACTATAATATATTTACCTGCCTCTTCATCTTTTTCATATTTTGGATTTTCATCAAGATAAGGAGTGTTTTCATCAAGCCCTGAATATTGATCAGTAAATAGAGGTCCATAAAAAAGATAAGTTTTTGGATATTGTTCTAGATTATAATAGGCTAAAAGTTCTCTTACACTAGAGGGATTATTTTCATTTACAACAACTTTTGAATTAGCCCTAATAGGAATCATTATCCATGATGAAAATCCTAAGAAAATAAAAAGAATACATAAGACTATAGTGTTACCTGTAACAAGAGTTCTTTTTGAAGTATATGAAATAGCAAAATAAAAAGCATATGCAATTACAAGAAATGACGTTATTGTCCCGGAGTTAAAGGGTAGTCCAATATCATTAACAAAGAATAATTCCATAAAACTAAAGAACTTAAGAGTTGAGGGAAGCAATAATTTAAAGACTCCCATTAGAATTGCAACCCCAGCTACGTTAGCTAAAAGGAAATTTTTGATAGTAATAGATTTATAATTTTTAAAGAAATAAATTAGTGCAATAGCAGGAATAGTTAATAGACCCATAAAGTGGACACCAAATGATAATCCAATTATAAAACTAATTAGAACTAGCCATTTATCACCTCTTGGCTTATGCATGTCTTGTTCCCATCTAAGAGCTAAATAGAAGATAGCGGACATGATTAAGGTTCCCATTGCATAAGTTTCTGCTTCAACTGCATTAAACCAAAAAGAATCTGTAAAGGTAAAAGCCAAGCTTCCTGTTAAAGCTCCTCCAAGAATTGCAATTGATCTGTCTTTAGAATGAGCTATTTTATTAGAAATTTTTGATAATAACATTGTAATAGACCAGAACATAAATGCTATGGTCAATGCACTTGCAAATCCACTCATCAAGTTTATAGTAAATCCTACTTGCTCACTGCTTAATGCAAAAATTGAGAAAATAGCTCCTAACATCTGAAAAAGAGGAGCTCCTGGAGGATGTCCAACTTGAAGCTTTGCTGAAGTTGTAATATATTCACCTGTGTCCCAAAAGCTAACAGTTGGCTCGGTAGTTAGATAATACACTATGAATGCAATTAAAAAACACGACCATCCAAGGATTAGGGTCCATTTTTTAAAACTTTTTTCATCCATTTTAGGGATTTGAGCCAAATTTATGAATAAATTCGCCTAATACTATTTAAAAAATTAACTTAATTCTTTAAATAATATTGTTCAAATAAAAGATTGTTATAAATTTGCTTCCTCATTATTGGCCTATGGTGTAACTGGTAACACGTCTGGTTTTGGTCCAGAAGAGTCTAGGTTCGAGCCCTAGTAGGCCAACTTATCTGAGTACAACTATTAATCATATTTGATAGATTTCAAAATAATGTTGTATATTTGCTGCCACTGATTAATGGAAAAAATTGAGAGGGGACGGAAAGTCCCCTCTTTTTATAGAAAAATGTTAAGAAATATTATAGAAAAAGAATTAGCAAACTGTTTAAAAAATAGAGAGGACCTATTTTTAATAGATTTAGATATAGCTCTTGATAATTCCATCAAAATTATAATCGATGGAGATAAGGGAGTATCAGTTGATGATTGTATGTATGTTAGTAGATTTATTGAACAGAGCATTGACAGAGATAAACATGATTTTTCTCTAGAGGTAAGTTCTTCTGGAGCACTAACACCTCTTTCTAGTATTAGACAGTATATGAAAAATATTGGAAGAACATTATTTGTTAGAACTACAAATGATACAGAATATGAGGCCAAATTAATTGATGCTAATTCAAATCAAATTAGTCTATTTTGGAAGCAAAGAGAAAGGAAACCAATTGGAAAAGGAAAAATAACTGTTGAAAAAAAAATAGACTTATTATATAAAGACATTATTGAAGCAAAGATTAAAATAAAACTTTAATTAAATAAATTATGGAGAATATAACATTGATAGAATCTTTTTCGGAATTTAAAGATGATAAATTAATTGACAGATCTACTTTAATGGCAATTTTAGAGGATGTTTTTAGATCTACTTTAAAAAGAAAATATGGAGAAGATGATAATTTTGATATTATTATTAATCCAGATAAAGGAGACCTTGAGATTTGGAGAAATAGAATTGTTGTAGAAGATGATAAGTTAGAGGATGAAAATTGTGAAATATCCTTAACTGAAGCAAAGAAAATTGAACCAGACTTCGAAGTAGGAGAAGATGTTTCTGAAGAGGTTAAACTAGTTGATTTAGGAAGAAGAGCAATTTTAGCTTTAAGACAAAATCTAACAGCTAAAATTCATGAACATGATAATACTAATGTATATAAGAAATTTAAAGAATTAGAAGGAGAAATTTATAGCGCAGAAGTTCATCACATTAGACATAAAGCAATTATATTATTGGATGATGATGGAAATGAAATAATTATGCCAAAGGATAAGCAAATTCCTTCAGATTTCTTTAGAAAAGGTGATAATATTAGAGGAATTATTGAGAGCGTAGAACTTATTGGTGCTAAACCTTCAATAATCATGTCAAGAACATCTCCATCATTTTTAGAAAAATTGTTTGAGCAGGAAATACCAGAAATTTTTGATGGCTTAATCACGATAAAAAAGGTTGTTAGAATTCCTGGCGAGAAAGCTAAAGTAGCTGTAGATTCATATGATGATCGAGTTGATCCTGTAGGGGCTTGTGTTGGCATGAAAGGTTCAAGAATTCATGGGATAGTAAGAGAATTAGGAAATGAAAATATAGATGTCATTAATTACACAAATAACTTACAATTATTTATTTCTAGATCTCTAAACCCTGCCAAAATTACTTCTATGAAGATTGATGAAGAGAATAAAAGGGTTGAGGTTATTCTTAATCCAGAAGAAGTAAGCAAAGCAATTGGAAGAGGGGGCCATAATATTAGGCTAGCTGGTAAGATCACTGGATATGAAATTGATGTATTTAGAGATGGAGTTGATGAAGATGTGGAATTGACTGAATTTTCTGATGAAATAGAATCATGGGTTATTGAAGAATTAGCTAAGGCTGGACTTGATACTGCAAAAAGTGTTTTAGAACAGGATGCAGCAGATTTAGTTAAGAGAACAGATTTGGAAGAGGAAACAATTAATGATGTTATAAAAATTCTTAAGGAAGAATTTGAAAATTAATAATTTTATATAAAGAATATTTATGCCTGCTATTAGATTAAATAAAGCATTAAGAGAATTAAACATCTCGATTGATCGTGCGATAGATTTCTTAGAATCAAAGGGTCATGAAATAGAAAAAAGACCTACAAGCAAGATTAGTGAAGAAGTCTATGAATTACTGTGTAGTGAATTTCAAACTGATGCTAGTCATAAGGTTGCTTCTAAAGAAGCTGCAAAGGCACAAATTAAGGAGAAGGAAGAATTGAGATTAAAAAAAGAAGAAGAGTTAGAAGAAATAAATAAACAAAAGAAAGACGAAGTAATTACTGCAGCATCTAAAGTAACAAAATTCAAAAAACTTGGAAAGATAGACTTAGACCCGAAGCCAAAAAAGAAAAAACCTATTGATGATGATAAATCTAAATCAAAAGAAAAAGTAGAAGTAAAAAAAGAATCTAAAAAGAAGGAACACAAACAAGAAATTAAATCAGGTTCTGATCAAAATCTAGCAGACAATTATAAAAAGTTATCAGGATTAAAAGCTACAGGAGAAACAATTGATTTATCTAAATTTAAAGAGGATTCATCTAAAAAAACCACAAAGGATTCATCTCAAAAGACCACAAAGGAGAAGCCAAAATCTAAGAAAAGAAGAAGAAGAATTATTACTAAACCTACTGATGTCAATCAGAAGCATAAAGATTCAGGAAAATTTAAAAGTAGAACTAAAGCTAAAAAGGGAGCTAAAGAAGAGCCAAATGAAGAGGAAGTTCAAAAACAAATAAAGGAAACCTTAGAGAAACTTCAAGGAAAATCTGTAAAAGGAAAAGCTGCAAAATATAGGAGAGAAAAGAGAGAACAGCACAAACAAAAATCAGAAGAAGAACTTGCTGTTTTAGAGGAAGAAAGCAAAGTGATTAAGGTAACGGAATTTGTAACTGCCAGTGAAATTGCTACCATGATGAATGTGCCATCAACTGATATTATATCAGCATGTATGACATTAGGGATCATGGTTACTCTAAATCAAAGGTTAGATGCGGAAACACTCACAATAGTAGTTGAAGAATTTGGCTATAAGGTAGAATTTGTAACTGCTGAAAAAGAGGAAGTATCTGAGGAAGTGTTGGATGATCCAAAGGATTTAAAACCAAGGGCTCCTATTATTACTGTGATGGGACATGTTGACCACGGAAAGACCTCATTATTGGATTATATAAGAAAAGAAAACGTAATAGCTGGAGAGTCTGGAGGGATTACTCAACATATTGGGGCTTATAGTGTAGAGCTTAATGATACTCAAAAAATTACTTTTTTAGATACTCCAGGACATGAAGCATTTACTGCAATGAGGGCTAGGGGGGCACAATTAACAGATTTATCTATAATAGTAGTTGCTGCAGATGACGATATAATGCCTCAAACTAAGGAAGCTATATCACATTCCCAGGCAGCTTCTGTTCCTATTGTTTTTGCAATAAATAAAATTGACAAACCTGATGCTAATCCAGATAAGATAAAAGAGGGTTTATCAAAGATGAATCTTTTGGTAGAAGATTGGGGAGGAAAAATTCAGTCTCATGATATCTCTGCTAAAACGGGAGATGGTGTTAATGAGTTGCTGGAAAAAGTACTTTTTGAAGCAGAGCTTTTAGAGCTCAAAGCTAATCCAGATAGGAGTGCATCTGGAACTGTTGTTGAAGCTTTTTTAGATAAGGGAAGAGGCTATGTCTCAACAATTTTAGTTCAAACAGGAACATTAAAAATTGGAGATTTTGTTTTAGCTGGAAAAAATACTGGGAAAGTGAAAGCTATGTTTGATGAAAGAGGGAAGACCCTTAAAAATGCTGGACCGTCAACACCAGTTTCAATACTTGGTTTAGATGGTGCTGCTCAAGCAGGAGATAATTTTTCAGTTTATAATGATGAAAGAGAGGCTAAGCAAATTGCTACAAAAAGAAATCAACTACAAAGAGAACAAAGTGTTAGAACACAAAGACACATTACTTTAGATGAAATTGGAAGAAGAATTGCTTTAGGAGAATTTAAAGAACTAAATTTAATTCTTAAGGGTGATGTCGATGGTTCTGTAGAGGCTTTAACAGATTCTTTTCAAAAATTATCTACTGAGGAAATACAAGTTAATATTATTCATAAAGGAGTTGGAGCAATTACTGAAAGTGATGTATTACTTGCCTCAGCATCAGATGCATTAGTAATAGGATTTAATGTTAGACCTATGGGTAATGCAAGGCAAGTAGCTGATAAAGAAGAAATTGATATAAGAACTTATTCAATTATATATGATGCTATTAATGAATTGAAAGATGCAATGGAAGGAATGCTTTCCCCTGATATTAAAGAGGAAGTGACAGGCTTGTGTGAAGTTAGAGATATTTTTAAAATATCTAAACTAGGAACCATTGCTGGATGTATGGTTACAAAAGGTTTAATTCTAAGAAATTCTGATATAAGATTAATTAGAGAAGGTGTTGTAATTTTCTCTGGTTCTTTATCATCATTAAAACGATTCAAGGATGATGTAAAAGAGGTAAAGAAAGGCTATGATTGCGGGTTACAGATTAATGATTTCAAAGATATAAAAGTAGGTGATGAAATTGAAGGATTTATTAATGTCGAGGTTAAAAAGAAATTATAAATTAAACTAATTTTCCTTTATTTCTTGCTCTATAATAGGTTTCATTACTGGTCTAAATATAAATGCATCTGAAAAATATTTTCTAATTTCTAATAATTTTCTGTCTGCCTCTAGTTGATTTATATAGTGTCCAACCCATATTTTATAGTTAGGCGTTTCATAGACTATATCAACTATTGAATCAATTTCATGTCTTTCAAATTTTTCTTTAATGGTCTGAGCATCCTCACGATTACCATTATAAATTTGTATTCTAATCATTAAAATATTTTTATTTATTTCCTTTTTTATTTCTATAACTTTTTCAATATCAATACTTTGTGTTATTTCTACATTCCCATTTTGAGCATAGGCATTAAAGCAGCTAAATAAAACAATTCCTAATATTTGAAATGTAAAAATTAGATTTTTCATTTTCTATGTTTAATAATAAGCAAATTTAATATATTATAATTTATTTTATTGAGTTTCTATTTAGAATGGTTATAAATTACTATTTTGTATAAATTATAAACAATTTATGATTAAAATAACGATTTTTGGTGTTACTTTTGTGCTTTGTTTTTTTAAACAATTCTTGAAAGAATTTAAATTAATTGTTACAACTAATAAAAACTCTATACAATATTTACATATATTATATTAATGGATAGAGTTATTTTTTAAATGAAACAGGATGCCTAATTTTTATTTTAAATTTTTTGTAGTTCTACTATTTTTCACTTTTTTTTTAATTTTTCCATTCACCAATTCCTTTGCGCAAGATGTTGATATAACAGCTGGCAAACAAGATGTTGATATAACAGCTGGTAAATCTTTATTTAATGCTAATTGTGCAGCATGTCACAAGCTTGATAAAAAAATGACTGGACCTGCACTTCGACATGCAGAGAATAGATTATTAAATGACGAAGGATTAGATAAGCAATGGCTATACGCATGGATTAGAAATAGTTCAGCAGTTATAAAATCTGGTGATTCTTATGCAAACAAAATTTATGCTGAATACAATCGATCAGCAATGACTGCTTACCCCCAATTATCAGATGTTGATATTGAAAATATTCTAGCTTATACCGCTCAAGAAAAGCCAATTCCAATCGCTACTGCAATTGTTTCAACTGCAGCAACTTCATCAAATGATTTAGGATTATCTAATGAAATAATTTTAGGAATATTTTCCGCATTATTCTTCTTATTAGCTACTGGGCTTTTATTAGTTAGCAATACTTTAAGAAATTTTGCTAGGCTAAATGATGTTAAGCTAATTGAAAAAGAAAAATCAAAACCTATATGGAAAGCCTTTGTTGACAATCAATTTCTAATGCTTTGCTCTGCAATATTGTTTTTACTTGTTAGTGCATATGGGTTTTATGGCTGGACAATGCAAATAGGAACAAACCAAGGCTATATGCCTGTTCAGCCAATACATTACTCGCATAAAATACATGCTGGTGACAATCAAATTGATTGTAATTATTGCCACTCTTCTGCAAGAGTGAGTAAGCATTCTGGGATACCATCTCTAAATGTTTGTATGAATTGTCATAAGACTATATATGAATATAATGGAGAAACTACTGAAGAATATTCAAAAACATTTTATGATGGTGAAATACAAAAACTTTATAAAGCTGTAGGCTGGGATGATGAAGCACAGGAATATACGGGAGCAACATATCCAGTAAAATGGATAAGGATACATAATCTGCCTGATTTTGCATATTTTAATCATTCGCAACACGTTTCAGTGGCAGGTATTGAATGTCAAACATGTCATGGGCCAGTTGAAGAAATGGAAATTATATATCAGCATTCTCCATTAACAATGGGATGGTGTATAAATTGTCATAGAGAGACTAATGTAAAGGTAAAAGACAATGAGTATTATGCTAAAATTCATGAAGAATTATCAAAAAAATATGGAGTCGAGCAATTGACTGTTGCTCAAATGGGAGGATTAGAATGTGGTAAATGTCATTACTAATGTATAGATTGTAATATGTCTAATAAAAAGAAATATTGGAAAAATTTGTCAGACTTAAGTTCTGAAAAAGCTGTTAACATTGACGGCATTCAACATAGAGAATTTGTTGAGGAGATACCAGTTGATGAATTTTTAGGAGACAAAGAAAATTTATCAAATAGCTCAACATCAAGAAGGGATTTTTTAAAGTACTTAGGATTTAGTACTGCCGCTGCAACACTTGCTGCTTGCGAAGGGCCTGTTGTTAAATCAATTCCATATGTTGTACAGCCAAAAGAAATAGTCCCGGGTCTAGCTAATTTCTATGCAACGACAATATCAAATGGATATGACTTTGCAAATATATTAGTTAAGAATAGAGAAGGTAGGCCTATAAAAATTGGACATAATAAACTGGCACCATCCTCATCTTCTGCAAATGCAAGAGTTCACGCATCAATATTAGATTTATATGATAGCGGAAGATTAGCTCAACCAATGAAAAATGGTCTCCCAACTTCATGGTTTGAATTTGATTTTTACACCAAAAGAAAATTAAAAGAGATTAATGATTCATCAAAACCAATTGTATTATTAACTCAAACATTTGCAAGTCCATCTACAAGCAAATTAATTGATGATTTTAAGAAGAAATATAGCAATGTTAGCCATATTATATATGATACTATTTCTGAATCTGCAGCTTTAGATGCATTTGAACAAAGATATGGTCAAAGAGGGTTAGCTAATTATGATTTTTCAATGGCAGATTTAGTAGTTTCTATTGGAGCAGATTTTATTGGTGATTGGCAAGGAGGAGGATTTGAATCTGGATATACAACAAAGAGAATCCCTAAAAAAGGAAAAATGTCAAGACATATTCAGTTTGAATCAAACATGACATTAAGTGGGGCAAACGCAGACACTAGAATTCCTGTAAAACCTTCTGAACAAAAATTAATCTTGCTCTCTCTCTATTCTAAGTTATTTTCAATTAATAATAATATTAATCTCTCAGATAAGTTACTAAAAATAGTAGATTCTATTGTTAAGGAAATTCTTGATAGTAAAAACAAGGCTGTAATAGTTTCAGGAATTAATGATGTTGATTATCAATCTTTAGTTCTTCAAATAAATGAAAAAATAAAAAGTAAAGCATTTAAACCAAATGAAATAATTAAAACTCGCTTAGGTGATGCTAATAAAGTTGATAAATTAGTTCAACAAATGAAGGGTGGAGAAGTTGGAGCATTGATTATGGCTGGAGTAAACCCAGCATATTCGTTACCTAATTCCCAGGAATTTATTGAAGGATTAGAGAAGGTAGATGTTTCTATTTCATTTACAATGAAGAATGATGAAACAGCATCACACGTAGATTATGCTGCTGCTGCATCGCATTATCTAGAGTCATGGGGTGATGTTGAAATTAAGAAAGGAGAATATTCATTAGTTCAGCCTGTTATAAATAAATTGTTTGACACTAGACAATTTCAAGATCAGTTATTAATCTGGTCAAATAGTAAAAAATCTTATTATGAATATATTAAAGATAATTGGGAAAAAAATATTTTAGAAAATAGCTTCTGGAATAAGGTTCTTCATGATGGGGTATATTCTAAAAAGAAAAATAACATTACAAAAAACAAATTTTTAAGGTCAAAAGCGAAAAAAACATATTACTTGGATCTTCAAGATTTAATTGATAAAACACCATCAAATAAAAATTTATATGAATTGACATTATATCCTAAGATTGGCATGGGGGATGGACAACAGGCTAATAATCCTTGGTTACAAGAATTCCCGGATCCTTTAACAAGAACAACTTGGGACAATTATTTGACAATTTCAGAATTTGATGCAAAAAAACTTAATTTATATTTAGAGCCTAGCACTTTCTTTACACAATCTAGGAATGATGCAAATGGCGGATTAAATGGAAAATATGCTATTATAAGTTTGAATGGGAATTCAATTAAAGCTCCTGTAATAATTCAGCCAGGTCAGGCTAGAGGAACTTTAGGACTATCATTTGGTTATGGAAGATCTAAAGGGATTAAAGATGAAATGAAAACAGGAGTTAATGCATACAAGTTGTATGAAAATTTTAATGCCGTTCAGTTAGTTTCAATACAAGCTACTGAGGGAAAACACGAGTTTGCTTGTATTCAATTGCATAATACTCTTATGGGTAGGGGTGAGATAGTTAAGGAAACTAGCCTAGAAGTATTTAATACTAAGGATTCAAAATTATGGAATGCTGAAACCGTAGTTTCTTTAAATCATATTGAGACTCCTGTTTCTTCTCCCAAAGTTGATTTGTGGGATGAATTTGATAGATCTATTGGCCATCATTTTAACTTGTCTATTGATCTTAATGCCTGCACGGGATGCGGGGCGTGTATAATTGCATGTAATGCAGAAAATAATGTGCCAGTCGTTGGTAAAAGAGAAATTAGACGAAGCAGGGATATGCATTGGCTAAGAATAGACAGATACTATTCTTCAGAAGAAACTTTTCATCAGGATGATGAAAAGAAAGATGACATTAGCGGAATACAAAGTTCATTAAAATCATTTGGTGAACTTGAAAACCCCTCTGAAAATCCACAAGTAGCATTTCAACCAATAATGTGTCAGCACTGTAATCATGCTCCATGTGAAACTGTATGTCCAGTTGCAGCAACTAGTCACGGGAGACAAGGTCAAAATCAGATGGCTTATAATAGATGTGTAGGAACAAGGTATTGTGCAAATAACTGTCCATATAAGGTTAGAAGATTTAACTGGTTTTTATATAACCAGAATGATGAATTTGATTATCACATGAATGATGATCTTGGACGAATGGTATTAAACCCTGATGTTACAGTAAGATCAAGAGGTGTTATGGAAAAATGTTCATTCTGTATTCAAAATACTCAAGCGACTATATTAAAAGCAAAATTAGAAGGAAGGCCAGCAGTTGAAGGTGAATTTAATGATGCTTGTGCCTGTGCTTCTGCATGTTCTGCTGGAGCTATGAAGTTTGGAGATATCAATGAAAAAAATAGTGAAATATATAAATTAAAACATGATAAAAGAGCTTATCATTTGCTAGATGCTGTAGGAACAAAACCAAATGTAGTTTATCAAGTTAAAATAAGAAACGAAAAAAAAGTATAATTATTAATAAGGAAAAGTATGGGGTCTCATTATGAAGCACCAATTAGGAAACCATTAGTAGCAGGAGAAAAATCTTATCATGATGTTTCTGTTGATATAGCTAGGCCTATTGAGGGTAGAGCAAATAAGCAATGGTGGATTGTTTTTTCTATAGCTCTTGCTATGTTTTTGTGGGGGGTAGGATGTATTATTTATACTATATCAACAGGAATAGGAGTTTGGGGATTAAACAAGACTGTTGGATGGGCATGGGATATTACAAATTTCGTTTGGTGGATAGGAATAGGACATGCTGGAACTTTGATTTCAGCAGTTTTATTATTGTTCCGTCAAAGGTGGAGAATGGGAATAAATAGATCAGCTGAGGCAATGACAATTTTTTCTGTAATTCAGGCAGGATTATTCCCAGTAATACATATGGGTAGACCTTGGCTTGGATATTGGATGGTTCCTATTCCAAATGCTTTTGGGTCAGTTTGGGTTAACTTTAACTCTCCTTTATTATGGGATGTATTTGCTATATCTACCTATTTATCAGTATCACTAGTATTTTGGTGGACAGGTTTATTGCCAGATTTCGCGATGATTAGAGATAGGGCAGTTAAGCCTTTTCAAAAGAAAATATATAGTATACTTAGTTTTGGATGGACAGGTAGAGCAAAGGACTGGCAAAGATTCGAGGAAGTATCTTTAGTATTAGCGGGATTAGCAACACCCTTAGTATTATCTGTGCATACAATCGTATCTTATGATTTTGCTACTTCAGTAATTCCAGGATGGCATACTACAATATTCCCACCTTATTTTGTTGCTGGGGCAATTTTTTCTGGTTTTGCAATGGTACAAACCTTGTTAATTGTTATGAGAAAAGTTTGCAATTTGCAAGAGTATATTACAGTACAACATATAGAGCTAATGAATATTGTTATAATGATTACAGGATCTATAGTCGGAGTAGCATATATGACTGAGCTTTTTATTGCTTGGTATTCAGGAGTTGAATACGAACAATATGCATTTTTAAATAGAGCAACTGGACCATATGCGTTTGCTTATTGGACAATGATGACATGTAATGTTTTTTCTCCTCAGCTTATGTGGTTTAAGAAACTTAGAACAAGTATTATGTTCTCATTCTTTATATCAATTGTAGTAAATATTGGAATGTGGTTTGAGCGTTTTGTAATTATTGTCACTTCACTTCATAGAGACTATTTACCATCATCATGGACTATGTTCTCTCCAACTTTTGTTGATATTAGTATTTTTATGGGAACTATAGGGTTTTTCTTTGTATTATTTTTATTATATGCTAGAACATTTCCTGTAATTGCTCAGGCTGAAATTAAAACAATATTAAAAACTTCGGGTGAGAAGTATAAGAGATTAAGAGACTCTGGGAAATCATTAACTGGAACAGGTGCTGATAAAAGAACATCAGTAATAAATAAATTAAACAAATAATTAAGAAATGAAACCTGCAAAAATAGTTCGTGCTTTTTATAATGATGATGATGTTTTATTGTCTGCTGTTAAGACTATTAAGGAGAACAAATATCATATAGAAGAGGTTTATACACCATTTCACGTTCATGGTTTAGAGAGAGTATTAGGCTTGGAGCCAACTAGAATAGCCATTGCATCATTTATTTATGGATGTATTGGATTTGCAGTTGCAATTTTAATGATGAACTATACAATGATTGCAGATTGGCCACAAGACATAGGAGGAAAACCTAGTTTTAGTTACATTGAAAATATGCCGTCTTTTGTTCCAATAATGTTTGAATTAACGGTGTTTTTTGCTGCTCATTTAATGGTTATAACATTCTATCTTAGAAGTAAAATGTGGCCTTTTAAGACTGCAGAAAATCCTGATCCTAGGACTACGGATGATCATTTCTTAGTTGAAATATCTGTTAGTGAGGTTACAGGAAAATTAAAAAAAATATTAAAGGATTCTGGAGCAGTTGAAATTAATATAATTGATTCAAAAGAACATTAATTATTATGAAGATAGTATACAAAATATTAATAATAATAATTGCATTAGTTTTTAATTCATGTAAAAATAATGAGTACCCAAATTATGAATATATGCCAAACATGTATGAGTCAATTGGATATGAGACATATGCAGAGAATATTCTTTTTGAAAATAGTCAGGCAGCTTTAAATCCTGTAGAGGGGACTATCCCTAGAGGATATTCATTATATCAATATGAGGATTCAAATTCAGGATATGAATTAGCAAAAAATAATCTTCATAATCCATTAAGGGATGATGAAATAAACATGACTAAAGCTAAAGAATTGTATGACATTTATTGTGGAGTTTGTCATGGCAATAAGGGTGATGGACAAGGTATATTAATGAAAAGAGAAAAAATATTAGGAATTCCAAGCTATTCGGATCAAGGAAGAGATATAACTGAGGGAAGTGTATATCACGTTATATATTATGGAAGAAATACCATGGGATCTCATGCGAATCAATTAAATGAAAAGGAAAGATGGCTTGTAACATCATATGTGATGAAATTAAAATCAGATTTAAAAAAATAATTGGATTATAAATATGTATAAAATTTCAAATGGTATTAAGATTTTTTCACTTACTCTAATTCTATTAGGGGGTATAGGTTGGGGCTATAGTTATATGGATTCTCATAAAACTATTGAACAGGTGAAAGAAATGTTAATGAATGAATCTTCTCACGGGTCATCACATGCAGATCAATCAGAGCATATGGAAAAAACTAATGAAGATCATCATAATGACTTGAATGAATCTTCTCACGATGATGAGCATGCAGAGCATGTCATGCATCAGATTCACAATCGTCCTTATGCAGCCTTATATATAGCGGCTTTTTTCTTTATGATGATTTCACTTGGAGTATTAGCTTTTTATGCAATTCAGTATGCATCACAATCAGGATGGTCACCAGTATTATTTAGGGTCATGCAGGCCATAACATATTATTTGTTACCTGGGGCTTTAATTGTACTTGCTATAGCATTTTTTGCAGACAAACATTTATTTATTTGGATGGATCCTGATGTTGTCGCTCATGATAAATTGATACAAGGAAAAGCAGGATGGTTAAATAAATCTGCTTTTCTAATAAGAGGATTAATATTTATTGGGGGATGGAGTTTGTATAGATATTTTTCTAGAAAATTTTCTTTAGCTCAAGACCTTGCAAATGACAATAAAAATTTTAAAAGAAATTTTCAAATTTCAGCTGGATTCCTAGTCTTTTATATTTACACAGAATCAATGATGTCTTGGGACTGGGTAATGAGTGTTGACCCTCATTGGTTTAGCACATTATTTGGATGGTATGTCTTTGCTAGTATGGTTGTTAGTGGAATAACAACAATAGCATTGATGACAATCTACTTAAAATCTAAAGGTTATGTGAAATTTGTTAATGACAGCCACCTTCATGATTTGGCAAAATACATGTTTGGGTTTAGCGTATTTTGGGCTTATCTATGGTTTTCTCAATTTATGCTAATATGGTATGCAAATATTCCTGAAGAAGTAACTTATTTTGTCACTAGAATAGAGGACTATACTATTCCATTTTTTACTATGTTTGCACTAAATTTTATTTTTCCATTTTTAGTGTTAATGAATAGTGATTATAAAAGAATTCCTTGGTTTATAGTGATGGCTGGAATGATAATACTTGTAGGACACTATATGGATGTATATAATATGATTATGCCTGCAACTGTTGGAGATAGATGGGGTTTTGGGCTGCCAGAAATTAGTGCTCTGGCATTATTTTCAGGACTGTTTATAATACTAGTTTTTTATTCACTTTCTAAGGCTCCGCTTTTAGAAAAAGGGAATCCTTTCATAAAGGAGAGTGAAAATTTTCATTATTAAAATATTATTGAACGAATGATAACACTTTTTATAACATTAATATTAGTTTTTATTTCAATTGCAATATGGCAGATGATCAAAATTTTTGATTTGACACGCGTCTTAAAAGGAGAAAAAATAGATGATTCCCAAATTGCCAATGACAAGGATAATAGAATTAATGCAAAATTGATGTTAGGTTTTCTTGCGTTTATATATGCGATTACCATTATATGTTTTATAAAATATGGTCATTTTCCTCTTATTACTGATGCAGCATCTGAGCATGGTGTAAAGATAGATACTTTAATGATTAGTACTTTTGCCCTTATATTTTTTGTGCAGACAATAACTCAGTTTTTACTGCATTATTTCGCATATACATATAGAGGGAAAAAAGGGAATAAAACGCTATTCTATACTGATAATCATAAACTTGAACTAATTTGGACATTAACCCCTGCAGTGGTTCTTACAGGGTTTATTACCTATGGACTTTTAACATGGGCTGATGTAATGAATATATCAGATGATGATGATCCGATGGTAGTTGAATTATATGCTCAACAATTTAATTGGAAAGCAAGATATGCTGGAAATGATAATTCTTTAGGTAAAGCCAATGTTAGATTAATTGATATGGATAGAGCTAATATTCTTGGAATTGATGAGTCTGATCCAAATGCTAGTGACGACATAATAACTACTGAATTACACTTACCAGTTAATAAGCCAGTATTATTTAAAATGCGTTCACAGGATGTACTTCACTCGGCATATATGCCTCATTTTAGAGCACAAATGAATTGTGTGCCTGGTATGGTAACCCAGTTCTTATTAACGCCTAATATGACAACTGAAGAGATGAGAAATACTCCAAATATGATAGATAAAGTTCTTACAATTAATCAGATTAGAGATGAAAAAAATAAAAAATTAATTGAAAAGGGAGAAGAACCTCTTGATCCATATGATTTTGATTATGTCCTTCTTTGTAATAAGATTTGCGGAAAATCTCATTACAATATGCAGATGAAGATTATTGTTGAATCTCAGGAAGATTTTGATGAGTGGATAAGTAAACAAACCATTTTTAAAAATTCATTAATAGCTCAAAATTAAAATTGAAGATATGTCAGAATATATAGAATTTGATAAAGATCATCACGAACATCACCCCAAAGAAACTTTCATAACAAAGTGGATTTTTAGCCAGGATCATAAGATGATTGCAAAACAATATCTTTTTACTGGAGTTATATTTATGGGTATAATAGGAATTTTGATGTCTTCATTAATTAGAATGCAAATAGCTTGGCCTGAGGAACCAAGTATAATTTTTGAATTTCTTCTAGGAAAATGGGCTCCTGAAGGAGTAATGGATGCAGATATTTATTTGGCACTAGTTACTATGCATGGAACAATAATGGTATTCTTTGTATTAACAGCTGGACTAAGTGGAACCTTTAGCAATCTTTTGATCCCCCTTCAATTAGGGGCTAGGGACATGGCTACAGGATTTTTAAATATGATTGCCTATTGGTTGTTCTTTTTATCTACTGTTCTTATGGTAGGTTCAATTTTCGTTGAAGCTGGTCCAGCAGCAGCAGGATGGACAATTTATCCACCGCTTAGTGCATTAGAGGTGGCTCAGCCAGGATCAGGATTGGGGATGACATTGTGGCTAGTATCAATGGCCCTGTTTATTGCTTCATCTCTTTTGGGATCATTAAATTATATAGTTACAATTATTAATCTAAGAACTAAGGGAATGTCTTTAACTAGAATGCCTTTAACAATATGGGCATTTTTTATTACTGCAATAATTGGTGTAATTTCTTTTCCAGTTTTATTATCAGCTGCATTATTGCTGATAATGGATCGTAGTTTTGGAACTTCATTTTATTTGTCTGATATTTTTATTCAAGGCGAAGTTTTACATTATCAAGGAGGCTCACCAATTCTGTTTGAACATTTATTTTGGTTCCTTGGACACCCTGAGGTATACATTGTGTTATTACCTGCATTAGGCATTGCTTCTGAAGTCATTGCAACACATTCAAGAAAACCAATATTTGGGTATAAAGCTATGATAATGTCAATAATTGCTATAGCGTTTTTATCTACTATTGTATGGGGACATCATATGTTTGTAACAGGGATGAATCCATTTTTAGGCTCAGTATTTACCTTTACTACATTATTAATTGCCATACCCTCAGCTGTAAAAGCTTTCAACTATATTACTACATTATGGAAGGCAAATATTCAATTTAATCCTCCAATGTTATTTGCAATAGCTTTCGTTTCTACCTTTATTACAGGAGGTTTAACAGGACTAATTCTAGGTGATAGTGCATTAGACATTAATGTTCATGATACGTATTTTGTCGTAGCACATTTTCATTTGGTAATGGGTATTTCAGCACTATATGGTATGCTGGCAGGAATTTACCATTGGTTCCCTAAACTATTTGGCAGAATGATGAATAAAAATCTCGGCTATATTCATTTTTGGGTAACAGCTGTTTGTGCCTATGGCGTCTTTTTCCCAATGCACTTTATTGGAATGGCAGGATTACCAAGAAGATATTATACTAATTCGAATTTTCCATTATTTGATGATTTAGCAGATACAAATACTATAATTACTGTATTTGCAATAATTGGATCATTAATACAAATTGTTTTCTTATATAATTTTATTCATAGTATTTTCTATGGAAAAAAGGCTTCACAAAATCCTTGGAATTCTACAACTTTAGAATGGACTGCATCAATGAAGCATATTCATGGAAACTGGCAAGGAAAAATTCCTGAAGTGTATAGATGGCCCTATGACTATAGTAAGCCTGGATATAAGGAAGATTTTGTGCCTCAGCATATTCCACTTAAAAAAGGTGAAGAAGAGTATTAGCTCTATATTAAGTTATTAATTTTAAAGCCTTTCTTTTTAGAAAGGCTTTTTCTTTATCTTTGTTTTATATGAATGAGAATTTAGATCCTTCCCAAATTAATATGTCTCCAGAGGAGAAGGAATTTGAGAATAATTTAAGACCTAATTCTTTTGATGAATTTAGTGGACAGGATCAAATTATTGAGAATTTGAAAATTTTTGTTCAAGCTTCCAATCAAAGAGGTGATGCATTAGACCACACATTATTTCATGGACCCCCAGGACTTGGAAAAACAACCCTTGCTCATATACTAGCAAGAGAACTTGAAGTAGCAGTAAAAGTAACTTCCGGACCTATTTTAGATAAGCCAGCTGATTTAGCAGGACTGTTAACTAATCTTGAAGAGAGAGATGTTTTATTTATTGATGAAATTCATAGGCTAAGCCCAGTTGTTGAAGAATATTTGTATTCTGCAATGGAGGATTATAAAATTGATATTATGATAGAATCAGGTCCAAATGCGAGATCAGTAGAAATTAATTTAAATCCTTTTACATTAGTTGGAGCTACTACAAGATCAGGATTATTAACTGCTCCAATGCGGGCTAGATTTGGAATCAGGAATAGACTGGAATATTATTCTTCGGAGATTTTATCTACTATTATTGAAAGAAGTGCAAAAATTCTAGATGTAAAAATTTCTATGGAAGCAGCTATTGAAATTTCTGGTAGAAGTAGAGGTACACCAAGAATTGCTAATTCATTATTACGAAGAATTAGAGACTTTGCCCAAATTAAGGGTGATGGGTCCGTAGATATATCTATAACTAAGAGTAGCTTAAAAGCTTTAAATGTTGATATTAATGGACTTGATGAAATGGATAATAAAATATTGACTACTATTATAGACAAATTTGCAGGAGGTCCTGTAGGAATAACTACCCTCTCTACTGCAGTTAGTGAAAATTCCGAAACAATTGAAGAAGTCTATGAGCCTTTTCTGATTCAACAGGGTTTTATAATGAGAACACCAAGAGGCCGTCAAGTTACAGAGCTTGCATATAAACATTTAGGACGAATACCTAAATCTGGTCAGAAGGGGTTATTCTAATTCCTAAATATTTTTTCAATAATTGAAAAATAAAAAACACTACACAGAATTAATTAAAAATGAAGCCAAGAGATTAGGATTTATTTCTTGTGGAGTAAATAGGGCAGAATTTTTAGAAGACGAAGCTCCAAGATTAGAAAAATGGCTGAAAATGAACATGCATGGAGAAATGAAATATATGGAGAATTATTTTGAAAAGCGTCTTGACCCTTCAAAACTAGTTGGCGATGCTAAAAGCGTAATTTCACTTGCATATAATTATTATCCGAAAGATTTACAAAATAAAGAAGCACCAAAAGTTTCCAAATATGCATATGGCATGGATTATCATTATGTAATAAAAGAAAAGCTAATTTTTTTTCTATCATTTATAAAAGATAAAATTGGTGATGTTAATGGAAGAGCTTTTGTTGATTCAGCACCAATCCTAGAAAAAGCATGGGCCTCCAAAAGCGGCATAGGTTGGGTTGGAAAAAATTCAAATTTAATTACTAAGCAGGTTGGGTCATTTTATTTTTTAGCGGAACTTATAGTTGATTTAGAGCTCGATTATGATGGAATTGAGTCTGACCATTGCGGGGAATGTACAGCGTGTATAGATTCATGCCCAACACAGGCAATAGTTGAACCATATGTAGTGGATGGAAGCAAATGCATTTCATATTTTACAATTGAATTAAAAGAAAACATACCCAATGAATTTAAAGAAAAATTTGAAGATTGGGTTTTTGGATGTGATATATGTCAGGATGTTTGCCCATGGAATAAATTCTCAAAACCTCATAAGGAACCTTTATTCCAGTCTACTTCTGAACTTATGAAAATGAGTAGAGACGAATGGAATGAAATTACTAAAGAAACATTCAATAAAATTTTCAAAAATTCAGCTGTTAAAAGAACAGGATATAAGGGATTAACGAGAAATCTAAATTTTATTAAATCCGCTTAGCACTTTAATTTCTTATTTAAGTATTATGGTGATAATTTTAGTAAATTAGATTCTTTAAATTCTTATTATGATAACTCATGTTAAAGGAAGATTAGTTGAGAAAGCTCCAACTAGTGTCGTAATTGAATGTAATGGAATAGGCTACTTAATAAACATTTCTTTAAATACATTCTCGCAAATTCCAGATAATGAAAATTTAAAATTATATACTCATCTTCAAATTAAGGAGGATTCTCATACCCTTTATGGATTCCATACAATAAAGGAACGAGAAATTTTCAGACTTTTAATATCTGTTAATGGTATTGGTTCAAGTATAGCAAGGACTATGCTATCATCAATTTCTCCTGATCAAATAATTGAGGCAATATCAAGAGAAAACGTTTTATTAATACAATCTGTTAAAGGCATTGGATCAAAAACTGCTCAAAGAGTTATAATAGACCTGCGAGATAAGATTCTAAAAGTTTATGATTTAGATGAAGGATTTGCTTCTTCAAACAATACTAATAAAGAAGAAGCGTTATCTGCATTAGAAGTCTTAGGAATTAATAAAAAGTCCTCTGTAAAACTGGTTAACAAAATTGTATTAGAAACCCCAGATATTTCAGTCGAAAGTATTATTAAAGAGACTTTAAATAAGTTGTAACAAAGTTTGAACATAATTACTTTTAATTTAATGAAAATAAGATTTTCAGGGCTGTTATTATTGTTTGTTTTTTATAATAGTTTTTTGATTGCTCAAGAAACACCTACTTCAACAATTCAGGACTCTACAGCTAATCAGGGAATTTCATTTGGTGAAATTAACTTACCAACTCCAAGCAGCTATATTGAAAATTATCAATATGACCCGATTAGCGACATGTATTATTATAACCTGAGTATTGGGAATTATAATATTAACTATCCAATTATTTTAACCCCTGAAGAATATAAAAAATTAATTTTAGTTGAAGACTTAAAAGAATACTATAAATCAAAAATTGATGCTGCAGAAGGCAAGAAGGACGGTACAGATGAGATGCAAAAAAATCTTATTCCTGAGATATATGTAAACTCTAAAATTTTTGAAAACATATTTGGGGGCAATACAATTGAGGTTGTCCCACAAGGATCTATAGAAGTTGATCTGGGGATGTTATTTACTAAACAAGATAATCCTGCTTTTTCCCCAAGAAATAGAAGTAATCTTACTTTTGATTTTGATCAACGAATTGGATTAAGCTTGCTTGGAAAGGTAGGGACGAGAGTTCAAGTAAATGCAAATTTTGACACTCAATCTACATTTGATTTTCAAAATTTATTAAAATTAGAATATGAGCCTACGGAGGATGATATAATACAGAAAATTGAGGTAGGTAATGTCAGTATGCCTCTTAATAGCTCGTTAATTTCAGGAGCGCAGAGCTTATTTGGATTTAAAACTGAATTAAAGTTTGGGAGAACAAGAGTTACAGCTGTTTTTTCAGAACAAAAATCTGAATCAAGATCGGTAGTTTCTCAGGGAGGCGGAACTATTCAGGAATTTGAATTTAGAGCTTTAGATTACGATGAGAATAGACATTTTTTCTTAGGTCACTATTTTAAAGACAAATACGATGAAGCATTATTAAATTATCCTTTCATAAATTCTAATGTCCAAATTACTAGAAGTGAAGTTTGGGTTACCAACAGGAATAATCAAATAAATGATGTAAGAAATATAGTTGCTTTTCAGGATTTAGGAGAATCATCTTCTGTCTCTTCTGCTGTTAATGTCTATGTAGGTCCCTCTGCATATCCGGATAATAGTAATAATGGTTTTGATCCAACATCTATAGGAAGTGCTTTATCTCAGCTAACGGATGCTATTAGAGATATATCAACATTACAGACAGGAATTTTAGTTCCAAATGTTACAGAAGGATTTGGGTATGGAAAGCTAGAAAATGCAAGAAAACTAAGAGAGGGTATGGATTATAAAATTAATAATCAGTTAGGATATATTTCATTAAATCAAAAGTTAGAAAATGATGAGATATTAGCTGTTGCTTTTCAGTATACCGTTGGGGGTCAAGTATTTCAAGTTGGTGAATTTGCTAATGGTGGTGTTCAAGCAACAGAGGTTTCAGTATCTGGATCAAATACTATTGTAAATTCAAATAATTTGGTATTAAAAATGTTAAAAAGCACTGTAAGTAGTATTGAAGAACCAATGTGGGATTTAATGATGAAAAATATATATAGCACAGGAGCTTTTCAATTAGAAAGAGAAGATTTTAAATTAAATATTTTTTACAATGAATCTTCTGCATTAAATTATATTCGCCCAGTTGAATCAACTCCATTTCCAGATCCTCAACCGGGCGAACAACAATTAAATGAAATGCCTTTATTGAATTTATTTAATTTCGACAGATTAAATTTCAATAATGATCCACAGCTCTCCGGTGATGGGTTTTTTGATTTTGTTCCTGGAATTACAGTAATACAAGAAAATGGTAATATAGTTTTTACTAAGGCAGAGCCATTTGGTAAATATTTATTTGAAAGATTAAGATTGAATTCTGTAGAAAATTATGAAGGGGATCAGAATAATCAAAATGATTATAATTTGAATCAACAAAAATATGTTTATAGGTCGCTATATAAATCTACTAAAACTATTGCTCTTCAAGATTCAGAAAAGAATAAGTTTCAAATTACCGGAAGATATAAATCATCTTCCGGTGGAGGAATACCAATTGGAGCCTACAATGTTCCAAGAGGATCAGTAACTGTTACTGCTGGAGGAAGAGTGTTAGTTGAAGGAGTTGATTATACTGTAAATTATCAGCTAGGAACAGTTCAAATATTAGATCCTTCTCTTCAGTCATCTAATACACCTATTAATGTTAGTGTTGAAAATAATGCAGTCTTTGGTCAACAAACTAAGAGATTTTCAGGATTCAATATTGAGCATCAGTTTAGTGAAAAATTTATTGCATCAACTACATTATTAAATTTAAACGAAAGACCTTTAACTCAGAAAGCAAATTATGGAACAGAGCCAATTAATAATACAATATTTGGTTTTGATGCAAACTTTTCTTCAGAAATGCCAATCTTGACAAGACTAGTTAATAAGTTACCAAATATAGAAACTGAAGCTGCATCAAATTTATCTGTTCGTGGTGAACTAGCATATTTAATTCCTGGAGCACCTAAAGGAAATAATTTTAATGGAGAAGCTACATCCTATATTGATGATTTTGAGGGCTCTCAGAATGTAATTGATTTAGTATCTCCTCAATCATGGTATTTATCAAGTAGGCCTAGAGAATTAGGAATGGTCTATAATCAAGGCGATGAGGATAATAATGGAATACAAAATGGTTTTGATAGAGCATTATTGAACTGGTATACAATAGATCCTACTTTTTATAGTAGTCAAAGACCAAATGAAATAACTGACGAAGATATATCAAACTTATATACTAGAAGGATTTTTATAGATGAAATTTTTCCTCAAGTGGATTTAGTACAAGGACAGACAACAGTAATTAATTCTCTTGACTTAAATTTTTATCCTAACAGAAGAGGTCCATATAATATGGACAGTGAAGCCACAAATGGAGATTTGGATAGTCCAGAAAATAGTTGGGCAGGGATTACTAGATTAATTAATACTACAGATTTTGAGCAATCAAATGTAGAATATATTGAATTTTGGCTTATGGATCCATTTTTAAATGATTCTGAGAATAATGGAGGAAAATTAACTTTCAATCTTGGAAATATTTCAGAAGATGTAATAAAGGATGGAAGGAAACAATATGAGAATGGTCTTCCTGAGGACGGAGATATTAGCCTTTTACCACAGACAGTATGGGGGACAGTTGTTCCACAGAATCAATCTCTAATTTATTCTTTCTCTTCTTTAGGGCAAGAGCGAATAAATCAAGATGTTGGATTGGATGGTTATGATGATCAAGAAGAAGCAATTTTCTTTCCAAGTTTTGCTGATCTTGAGGATCCAGCAATGGATAATTATAAATATTTCTTAAATCAGTCAGGAAATATTTTTGATAGATATAAAATGTATAATGGTCTAGATGGTAATTCTCCAGAAACCATTTCTGATACTGATAGAGGATCATCATCTCAACCAGATGTAGAAGACATCAATAGGGATAATACAATGAATACCATTGACAGCTATTTTGAATATGAATTAGAAATTACTCCAAATAGCTTAGCTGACATTAATAACCAATTTATTAAGGATAGAAAAGAGAAAAATGTTACGCTACCTAATGGAAATTCTGAATTAGTTAAGTGGTATCAATTTAGAATTCCTGTAAATGAACCTACAAATGAAATAGGCGGAATTTCTGATTTTAGATCGATTAGATTTATTAGAATGTATCTAAATGATTTTTCAAGAAATACAATTTTTAGATTTGGATCACTTGATTTAGTAAGAAGTGATTGGAGAAAATATTTGTTAACATTAGATCAAGAGATAGACAACAACAATGATAACACAGATTTTTCAACTGGCACTATTGGAATACAAGAAAACGAAGAAAGTTATGTCTCTCCTCCAGGGGTTGAACGTGAACAATTTAATAATAATAATACTATTGTCAGACAAAATGAACAATCATTGGTGTTAAATGTATGTGACCTAGAGCCGGAAGATTCAAGAGGAGTTTATAAAAACTTAAATGTTGATATGAGGCAATTTAAAAGAATGAGAATGTTTATTCATGCAGAAGATGGTTTATCCCCTGGCTTAACAGATGGAGATGTAGTGGGATTTGTTAGAATAGGAAATGATTTGTCCGAGAATTATTATCAAATAGAAGTTCCCCTTAAAAAATCATCTTCTGTTACTCTTAATCCTCAATCTGTTTGGCCAGTAGTAAATGAAATTAACTTACCAATAAGTGCTTTGGAGGCTATTAAATCTCTTGCAATATTCAATGGAACTCTAGGAAGTCAAAATGCTACTTTTTATAATGTGATAAATGACATAGTTGACGAGGAGCCAGTAGGCGAATTTTCAGAACATAATTTAGGACAGCATAGAGTAGCTATAAAAGGGAATCCAAATTTTGGAGATATTAGGGCTTTAATGGTAGGAGTTAAGAACCCTAGACAGGACAACATGAATGTCTGTGCTGAGGTATGGTTTAATGAATTAAGATTATCTGATATGGACAATAAAGGTGGTTGGGCGGCTATATTATCTTTAGACTCTAATATTGCTGATTTCATGACTATTAGCGCAACTGCACGACAAAGTACAAATGGGTTTGGATCTATTGAACAAGGGCCTAGTGAAAGAGATAAAATTGATAAGAAGCAATATGATTTAGTCTCTAATATAAACGTTGGTCAATTGTTCCCTAAAAAATGGGGATTAAATATTCCATTTAATTATGGTCAAGGAGAAGAGTTAATAACTCCTGAATATGACCAGCAGTATAGAGATATTAAACTAAATTCTAGATTAGATACTGCAGAAACCCAAGAGGAAAAAAATAATATTTTACAACAATCTGAGGATTATACTAAAAGAAAGAGTATTAATTTAATAGGGGTAAGTAAACAAAGAACAGGGGATAGTACCCCAAGATTTTATAACATAGAAAATTTCACTTTCAATTACTCTTATAATCAGGTTGAGCATAGGGACTATGAAATTGAAAGCATGTTAGATCAAAATATTCGAGCAGGAGCTAGTTATAATTTTAATTTTAATTCCCTAAAATTAGAGCCATTCAAAAACAATGACTCTTTATTTACAGGAAAATATTTTAAGATTTTAAAAGATTTTAATTTAAATCTTCTTCCTTCAAATTTATCTATTAATACAGATTTTATTAGACAATTTAATAAACAGAAATTTAGAGATATTGATTTAGCAGAAGGTAATATTGCTATGCAAGAACTCTTTAGAAGAAATTATACTTTTGATTTTCAGTATAGCTTTACCTATCCAATTTCAGATGGATTAAATATTAATTACTCTGCTGCTAATAATAATATTGTTAGGAATTATTTCATTGATGATATAATTAATGGTAGCCAGGACCCTAGTTTAGATGTATGGAACAGTTTTTTTGATATAGGAGATCCTAATCGACAAACCCAACAACTTGCTGTTAATTATCAATTGCCAATTGATAAAATACCAACATTTAGTTTTATTAGAGCTATGTATTCATATACTGGAGATTTTCAATGGCAAAAAGGCTCTGACCTTTTTGGGAACTTATCACTTAATGGTCAGGTTTATGATTTAGGGAATACCATTTCAAATGCAAACACCCATAATTTTAATGGTATATTAGATATGTCAAAATTTTATAAATATATAGGTCTTGCTAAAAATAATTCTGCAGGCACTAAATCGGGGCCAGGGTTTGGGGATACAAATCCAACAAATAATAATACTAAGAAAAAGAAAAAGACCTCTCCTTTTGTTAACTCATTAATTGAATTGTTAACTGCTGTTAAGAGAATTCAATTTAATTATGCCGAAAATAATGGAACTTTTCTTCCAGGATATTTACAGACACCTGATTTTATAGGCTCTTTTAAACCAACATTTGGTTATGTTTTTGGAAGCCAACGAGATATAAGATATTTAGCAGCTAGAAATGGATGGCTAACAGTATTCCCAGAATTCAATCAGCAATACTCAGAAGTAACAAATAAAAACTTAAATTTTTCTGCTAATATAGTACCAATTAGAGATTTAAGAATTGACTTAACTGGGGGAAGAACTTATTCAAGAAATATTACTGAGAATTTTAATACGATTGACAATAATGATGATGGACTAAGTGATGACTATAATTTACTTATTAGAAATACTTTAGGAAACTTTAATATCTCTACTATGCTTATAAAAACAGCATTTTCAAATAGTGATGAAAATAATTCTGAAGTATTTGATGCTTTTAGGAATCATCGATTAATTATTGCAAGACGTTTAGCTCTTAATGCAGGAATTGATTTTAATAATCCAAACAATTTTGAGGATGGTGATTTAAATAGTTTTCCGCTTGGATATGGTAGAACTAATCAGGCAGTTTTATTACCAGCTTTCCTGTCAGCATATTCTGGAGCTGATCCAAATAAAGTTAGTTTAGGGGCTTTTCGTGATATTCCTATACCAAATTGGACATTAAAATATACTGGGTTTATGAGACTAAAATGGTTTAAAAAGAACTTTAAAAGATTCTCTATAACACATGGATATAATTCAACTTATACTATAAATCAGTTTAGATCTAATTTAGATTATCAACCAGGAAATCCAGAGTTAGATTTCCTCTCTCAAGATCCCGAAGTATTGGATCAATCAAATAATTATAAAAACGAAATTCTTTATAGCAATATTAATTTAATGGAGCAGTTTAGTCCATTATTTAAATTAGATATGGAAATGAAAAATTCTTTTAAAGTTTTGGCAGAGATAAGAAAGGACAGACTATTGTCTTTAAGTTTTGACAATAATTTATTGACAGAGATTCAAGGAGATGAATATATTATTGGATTGGGTTATAGAATTAAAGATCTTCAAATTAGGTCAAGATTAGCTGGATCAAGACAATTAATAAAAAGTGATTTAGTGATGAAAGCAGACTTTTCTATTAGGAATAATAAAACTATTATTAGATATTTGGATTTGGATAATAATCAAGTAACCTCTGGTCAAACAATATTGAACTTAAAATATTCTGCAGATTATGCTTTTAGTAAAAATTTAACTGGGATTTTTTATTTTGATTATTCTTTCTCAGATTATGCCATTTCAACAGCATTTCCGCAAACAACTATTAGATCAGGATTTACAATGAGATATAATTTTGGGAATTAAATGAAATAAAAATGGAAACACCTTTAAATTTAAAATACACAAAAGATCATGAATGGATTTCGATAGATGGGAAAATTGCAACAGTAGGTATTACAGATTTTGCGCAGAGAGAATTAGGAGATATAGTTTATGTAGAAGTAGAAACTGTTGGCGAATCTTTAAATGCTGATGATATTTTTGGTGCAGTTGAAGCTGTTAAGACAGTATCAGATTTATTTCTTCCAATTGCGGGAAAAATAATTGAATTTAATGAGTCTTTAGACAATAATCCGGAGGATATAAACAATGATCCCTATGGAAAAGGATGGACGGTTAAGGTAGAGGTTGATGATATAAACGAAGTAAATAATTTACTCTCAGCTCAGCAATATAAAGAACTTATTGGTGCAGATTAAAACGAATTTAGTACTTGCATTTTTTTATTCAATTTTTATATTGTTTATCTCTTTAATCAAGATTGAATCACAGATAGATGTTTCATATTTAGATAAATTAGTCCATACAACAATTTATTTTTTTTTCTGTCTTATTTGGTATGGCCCATTTAAGAATATATTTAAAAATAAAACCTTAATATATCTTTTTATATTCTCAATATTGTTTGGGATTTTTATAGAATTTTTACAAGAAAAGACAGTACATTACAGAAGTGCTGAATTACTTGATATTTGGTTCAATGTTCTAGGGGCAATAATTGGCTGTGGTTTTTTGTTGTTAAAAAACAGTATTAAAAAATCATAATCTCTTGTTTTTTATTTAAATAATTGGTTATTTTACTCTTCAACTAAGTAATAATGCAGATCAAAAAAAATCCAAGTGCTGATGTAGGAAGAAATAGCTCGTTATATTTTGCTATAGGGCTAGCTTTGACGGTGTTCCTATCCTATGGAGCTATAAACTACAAGGTTTATGACAAATCTGATTTAGATTTGGACAAGGTTAGCATGGATGCATTAGACGAGGAGGAGGTCCCAGTTACTGAACAAGTAGTTCCACCTCCGCCACCCCCGCCACCTCCACCTGCTCCTGAAGTTATTGAGATAGTCGAAGACGAAGAAGAAGTTGAGGAAACTGTTATTGAGTCAACTGAAACTGATCAAGAAGAGGAAATAGATATCGATGACATTGAAGTTGATGAGTATGAAGATGTTGAGGTGCCTTTTGCAGTAATTGAAAATGTTCCAGTTTTTCCTGGATGTGATAAAGGAAATAATGAATGGAAAAGACAATGTATGTCTGAGAAAATTGCCAAATTCGTTCAAAAGAAATTCAATACTGAATTGGCAGGAGATCTTGGATTAAGTGGAAGACAAAGGATTAGTGTTATTTTCAAAATTGACAAAACAGGAAATGTTGTAGGAGTGAGGGCTAGAGCTCCACATCCAAGGTTAGAAAAAGAAGCTGTAAGAGTGATCAATCTATTGCCAAAAATGAAGCCAGGCAGACAAAGAGGAGTTACGGTAACTGTTCCTTATTCATTGCCAATTATTTTCCAAGTTCAGGATTAGAAAAATTCATTTATTTTACCCCTTTTTTAATTTGTCTAATTAGATATTAGACTTATATTTGAATTTCAAAATTTTTATCTTTTGTAATAAAAAAATATGAGTATAAAATCATTATTGGATTTAACAAAATTTAGACTTACCCTAAGCGTAGTTTTCTCATCATTTATTAGCTATATGTTGGGATTCAAGGAGTTTGATATTAAGGTTTTAATACTACTAATTTTAGGAGGTATTTTTGTTGTTTCTGCCTCAAACATTTACAATCAAATTATTGAAAGGGATTTAGATGCATTGATGAGTAGAACAAAAAACAGACCTCTTCCTACAAATAGAATATCTGTAAATATGGCATTAATTTTAGCGATATTCTTAACTATAATTGGTATTGTATTATTATATATAATTAATCCTAAGGTAGCATTGCTTGCAGCTATCTCTATCTTTTTATATGTAGCTGTTTATACACCACTAAAATTAATTACACCTCTGTCTGTTTTTGTTGGTGCTATTCCAGGGGCTTTGCCTTTTATGTTGGGATGGGTAGCTGCTACCGGAGAAATTGGCGTTGAAGCTATTATGTTATTTTTAATGCAATTTTTTTGGCAGTTTCCACATTTCTGGTCAATTGGCTGGATGCAAAACAAGGATTATGAAAAAGCTGGATTTAAGATGTTGCCTACAGGAAAAAAAGATAGATCTACAACATCACAAATATTATTTTATTCTATATGGGCTGTTCTTATGTCAATTGTTCCTGCATTTAATCTAACAGGAGATTTATTTTTAAGTATTTATGGTTTAATTTTGGTCCTAATGATAGGTTTAGTTTTAATCTACTATGCTGTAAAATTATTCATAAAAAGCACAGATTTAAACGCAAAAAAAGTAATGTTAGCCAGCATTTCTTATTTAACTTTGATGCAGATTGTTTTACTGCTAGATAAATTTTTAAGATAGATGGGTAATACAGAGGGAAATATAAATAAAAAAAACAAACGTGCTATCAAAATGATGCTATGGTTTGGAATAGCTTCTTTGTTTATGACTTTTGCAGGTTTTACTAGTGCTTTTATTGTTAGTAAATCTAGAGAGGACTGGATATTAAATTTCGATTTACCGACTGCTTTTAGTTTTAGTTTATTTATAATTATTACTAGTAGTTTAAGTTTAATTTTGGCAAGACGAGAATTATTAAGAAATAATTTTAGATCAACTACTATATATTTAACAATCACATTTGTCTTAGGAGTAATATTTATTATTAGTCAATTTATTGGGTTTAATGAAATTATTGAAAATGGTTATCATTTTACTGGACCAACAAGCACTATAACTACATCATTTATTTTTTTAATAGCATTTGTTCACCTTGTTCATGTAGGGGCAGGATTATTAGTGCTTTTATTTGTAATATATAGAAATATAAAAAGGAAATATTCAATAAATAATATTTTAGGATTCGAGTTAGCTTTGATATTTTGGCATTTTGTGGATATTTTATGGATTTACTTATTCTTATTTCTAGTTTTCTTCAGATAAAATATTTATGTTTGTAACGCTTAAAAACAATAGAATATTATGAGTTCTGTAGTTAGTGTTTCATCAAAGGAGACAACATGGGGTGGAGGAAATAAGCCATTACGTACTTCCTATGGGAAGACGATGATGTGGTTTTTCCTACTTTCAGATGGTTTAAGTTTTTCTGGATTTTTAGCAGCATATGGTTTTGCTAGATTCAGGTTCTTAGATTCTTGGCCTAAAGCAGATGAAGTTTTTACGCACGTCCCTTTTCTTCACGGTCAGGAATTACCAATGATTTATGTAGCATTTATGACATTTGTTTTAATTATGTCATCGGTAACAATGGTTTTGGCAGTTGATGCCGGACATCAAATGAAACAATCTAAGGTAGCCTTTTACATGCTCCTTACAATTTTAGGAGGTGCGGTATTTGTAGGATCTCAAGCTTGGGAATGGGGAACTTTTATTAATGGCGATTATGGAGCTGTAAAAACCAAGGGTGGTAATATCCTGCAATTTGTTGATTCACATTCTCATCATAGAGTAGCACTTGATGATTTCGCTCATAAACATCATAGTGATAGAATTCAGCACGAAGAGACCAATGGTCTTTGGTATTATGATGAAGGAACACTGCCAATTTATTCTATAGAAGAAGTAATTGAAGGAATGGAGGCTTCTCCAAACATTTTGATAAGAACACAAATTTTAGATGAAACTGGAGAAAAAACTATTTTGTCTAGAGAAGAATCTTTGAATACTTTAAGGGCAAATGGAAAATCAATTGTTACTGGAGCTAATTTAACTGAGAATGAATATGGAATGCCTTTATTTGCAGACTTTTTCTTTTTTATAACAGGGTTCCATGGATTTCATGTATTTTCTGGTGTACTGATAAATATTATAATATTTTTTAATGTTATTTTGGGTACATATGAAAAAAGAGGTCACTATGAAATGGTCGAGAAGGTAGGTCTTTATTGGCACTTTGTTGATTTGGTTTGGGTATTTGTATTTACATTCTTTTATCTTGTTTAATAAATTATAATAAATGTCACATCAAGTACATAATTTAGAACTTTTCAGGGGATTAATTAAGTTTAAAAATATTACTCAAAAAATTTGGGGAGTATTGATATTGCTTTCAATTGTAACTGTAGTTGAAGTTGCACTGGGTATATTTAAGCCTAAGATTTTGTTGTTATATTTTCTAAATATGAAAATTCTAAATTGGATTTTTATTTCACTCACCATTGTAAAAGCATATTATATTACGTGGGATTTTATGCATATGAGAGATGAGACTAAAATTCTTAGAAGAGCTGTTGTCTGGACTTTTGTTTTTCTTGTTTTATATTTAATCTTTATATTAATTCAGGAATCTGGATATATTTTTGATCAAGGTAGCGATGATTATATAAAACGAGATTTTTAATTTTTACATTTTAATTTTTAGTGAAAAAGGAATTTATTAGAAAATGGTTTATTCTAGGCGTGCTATTCTTACTCCCGGTTATATTTTTGCTATTTCTATATCCATCAACCCATAATTACAATCCCTTAGATATTGTAAAAACTAATATTAGTGATGTTGATGATTTTACCTTTTTTGATAGTGAAAAAAAATTGTTTAATGATAATATTACCGTGTTGGCTTTTTTAGGTAAAGAACCAATGAATAATATTACATCAGCCTTAAATCTAAAAGAACTTATATATGATAAGTTTATAGGATTTAAAAAATTTCAAATAATTACTATATCGACTTTAAGTGCTGAATCAAGCTTAAAAATGGTAAAAAAAGAATTACATAAATCAGATGAGTTAAAGTATTGGAGTTTTGCCCAAGGTACAAGTGAACAAATCAATAAATTATACAATTCATTAAGAAGTCAAATGCAATTGGATTCAACCTTAGCTACAAATCAAGTCTTCATAATAGATAAATTGAATAACCAAAGAGGTAGGATTGATGATAGATCAGAAGATGAGATAGAAAAGGATATTGAATTACATGGATTATATTCATATAATTCTACAAAGGTGTCTGAAATGAAAAATAAAATGAGCGATGATATTAGAATATTATTTACAGAATATAGACAGAAAAGAAAGGGAAAGTTTGATTCAAACAATAGAAGAATAAAAAATTTAGAAAACCTTGAAACCAAGAAATAGTTCTTATATAGGGATATCATTAATAATATTAATTTTTGGAAGTATTTTTATTCCAAAGATTGTTGACAGAATTCAAGACAATGATATTGTTAGAAGTGATAGTAGAAGCTCTAAAATAGATCATTTAATAACTGATTCAGAGCCTTTATCATTTTTACAGATAGATGGGAATAAGAAAAAAGTCCCTGCATTTGATTTTATCAATCAAAATGGGGAGAGAATATCTAATAAGGACTTTGAAGGTAAAGCATACATTATTGAATTTTTCTTTACTACATGCACTACCATTTGCCCTGTGATGAATAATAATCTTGTGCATCTTCAAAACAATTTAAAAAATTATAAAGATTTTGGAATTGCTTCATTTTCTATTAATCCAGAGTATGATACTGTTGAAATTTTAAAGGAATATGAGAGGGAGTACGGAATTACAAATCAGTCTTGGCATTTACTAACTGGTGATAAAGAAAAAATATATGATTTAGCCAATAATGGGTTTAACTTATATACTGCTTCAGGAACTGGGTTTAAAGACGGTTTTGAGCATTCAGGATATTTTGCTCTTATTGACAAACAAGGCTATATTAGATGTAGAATAGATGAGCTAGGTAATCCAAAGATTTACTACCGCGGGTCAGTAGATGTTAAAGACAAGTATGATATAGATGGAGAGGAAGAAGAAATATCAATGCTACAGGAAGACTTGCTTAAATTAATTAATAATGGAATTAAATAAATCAGGAGGTTATAATAAACTGATTGTAATTGTATCAATATTGGTTCCTGGTTTTGTAGCGGTTTTATTTACAGTGAGAATTCCCGGCGTTGAACCTTTGACTTTTTTACCACCTATTTATGCAGGAATAAATGCCTTGACTGCTATTCTTTTGATTGTTTCAGTTATACTAATTAAAAACAAAAAAAGAAAGCTTCATGCATTACTAATGAGAATCTGTATTGGATTATCATTGCTTTTTCTTGTGATGTATATTGCCTATCATATGACAAGTGATCCTACGTCATTTGGCGGGGAAGGAGCAATAAAATATATTTACTATTTTATATTAATATCACATATATTGCTTTCTATTTGTGTTATTCCATTTGTCTTAATAACTTATGTCAGAGCAATTACTAATGATATAGTTATGCATAAAAAAATTGCAAAAATTACATTTCCTCTATGGCTATATGTAGCTGTAACTGGGGTAATAGTATATTTAATGATATCACCTTATTATTCAACATGATAAAGTTTAAAATTCTCATATTAATTTTCTTTTTTAATTTGACTGATCTTTTTAGCCAATGTGCAATGTGTAGAGCTGTCTTGGAGAGTCAGGAAGATCAAAGTGTATCAGCTGGTCTAAATGATGGAATAATATATTTAATGGCTATACCTTATATTGTTGTTGGAGTTATAGGTTTTATTATTTATAAAAAATTTTTTAAAAAATAATTTTGTAAATAGAATTTTTTTTTTACTTTTGCTTCCTTGTAATACAAAGTACTATGCAAAACAAAATAAGAATTTTAATATTATTATTATTTTTAAACAATTTTTTTTACGGAAAAACAAAAGATGATGTTAATGTAAAAAAAGTTTACACTACTGTAAAAATAGATAATGCAAATGTTCCTATTATAGATGGACTATTAAATGACTCTGTTTGGGACAATGTTAAATGGGCAGGAGATTTTACAGAATTTGAGCCTGACAATAATACTGATCCAAGTCAAGAAACAAAATTTAAAATCTTATATGATAATAATAATCTTTATATAGCTGTAAGAGCTTATGATTCAGAACCAGAAAAAATAATTAGTAGGATATCTAGAAGAGATGATTTAAATAGTGATGGCATTTACATTGCCATTGATAGTTATCATGATTTACGAACTGCATTTATGTTTGGAATCGGGGCAGGTGGGGATAAATCAGATTGGATTGCTTCAGATAATGGAAGGAATGAAGATTCATCTTGGAATCCTATATGGGATGTAAAAACTACAATTGATGATCTTGGATGGAATGCAGAGATAAAAATACCTATAAATCAACTAAGATTTAAAGATGGAAGCAATATTATATGGGGATTTAATATAATGAGAGGAATTCATCGATTAGATGAAACATCATTATGGGATCATGTTCCAGCAGACTCACCTGGATGGGTAAGTGAAAGCGGAGAGTTGCATGGACTAGATCTTAAATCTAAAAATCAAGTAGATATTCGCCCCTTCGTAACTGCTTCAATGAACACATATGAAAGTGTAGCTAACAATCCTTATAGGGATGGAAAAGACACTAATTTTAATGGAGGTTTAGATGCCAAGATTGGAATTACTAATGATCTAATTTTAGATTTAACTTTTAATCCAGATTTTGGACAAGTTGAGGCAGATCCATCTGTAATTACTCTAGATGGTTTCGAAATATTCATGCGGGAACAAAGACCATTCTTTGTAGAAAGCAAAAATATTTTTGACTATAGTTTTGGTCCTAGAAATGACAATCTGTTCTTTTCTAGAAGAATTGGTAAAGCTCCAAGTGGATCACCAAGTTTAAATTCTGGTGAATACTATAAATCACCTCAATTTACCAAAATACTAGGTGCAGCTAAATTTTCTGGAAAAACAGAAAACGGATGGTCTATTGGAGTCCTTGAGAGTATAACAGCAAATGAATACGCTAATATTAATGATGGAGAAAATGTAAGAAGAGAGAAAGTTGAGCCACTTACAAGTTATTTAGTAACTAGAATACAAAAAGACTTTAATGATAACAACACTTTTGTTGGAGGTATTATAACTTCAACAAATAGATCAGAATTACCTGACAATTTAAATTTTCTTCATAAATCTGCTATGACAGCAGGTATAGATTTCAAACATCAATGGAATAACAAAAACTATTATTTTGAAGGGAAATTCATTGGAAGCAATGTAAAAGGAAGTGAAGAATCTATATATAGAACCCAAACATCTATCACGCATTTATTTCAAAGAGTTGATGCAAGTCATCTAGAAGTTGATCCAACTAAAACTAGTTTAAAGGGAACGGGTGGAGTATTTATGATTGGAAAACAAGGAGGCGGACATTGGACATATGACCTTGGATTTGATTGGCATTCCCCAGAGTTGGAGTTAAATGATTTAGGCTTTTTAAAACAAGCTGATCATAAGGCTCAGTTTGCAGCGGTTTCGTATAGGAGCTTAAAACCAAAAGGAAATATTAGAAATTTCGATATTAGGTTTTCGCAGTTTTCAACTTATGATTTTGAAGGTAATCATAACAGAACACAGTATCAGTTAGAAGGAGGAGTTAGATTTAAAAACAATTATGCAATTAATATGGGCGCTTCACATAAACCAAGAATTTATATTAATAGCTTTTTACGAGGTGGACCTAGATGGAAATTTAATCAAGAGAATTATATGTACTTATTTATGATGAGTGATCAAAGTAAAAAATTAAGAGGTCAAATAGTCGCTGTTTATTCACAAGCAAAACAAAATAATTTTTCGATGTTCAAGATGGAGGCTTTGCTTACTTATACTCCATCAGATAAACTACTGTTTTCTATAAGTCCTGAGTATGCACACAACCCAAATAAAACACAATATGTTACTACTGTAAATTATGATGGTTCTAATAAATATATTTTAGCTAGTTTTGATTCTCACACACTAATGACTAATATAAGGGTAAACTATACAGTGAATCCCAAACTAACTATTCAATATTATGGTCAGCCTTTTATTTTTAGAGCTAAATATAATCAGTTTAAATACGTTACAAATCCTACTGCAGATAATTTAAATAATAGATTTAATCTTTATAATGAAGATCAAATAAATATTGAAAATAATTATTACAGTATTGATCATAATCTTGATGGAACTTCAGACTACGGATTTTATAACCCTAATTTTTCTACAGTACAGTTTAAATCAAATTTAGTTGTACGGTGGGAATATAAAAGAGGATCAGAATTGTATTTTGTTTGGTCACAAGGATTAAATACCTTTATTGATACATCGGAAAGCTTAGTGGATGGAATTAATCTTGGATTAAAAGAAAAACCAGAAAACACATTTCTAATTAAAGCAACATTTAGTTTAGGAAATTAAGATAATGGGTGTAGAAAATTTTAAAATACAAATAAGAAAAGGCTTACTAGAGCTATGTGTATTACAAATAGTATCTGGAGAAGAAGTTTATACCTCAGATATTTTAGAAAAATTAAAAAAATCTAAAATAATTGTAGTTGAAGGTACACTTTACCCTTTATTGAGTAGATTGAAAAAATTAGATTACATAAAATATAATTGGAAAGAATCAAAAATTGGTCCACCGAGAAAATATTATTTAATTACAAAAAAGGGGGTTACACATCTTTCTGAATTAAAAATTTCATGGAAAGAAATAGATTCATCGGTTAAAAAAATATTTAAATCTTAAAAATTATCTAAAAGATGAATAAAACAATAAGCATCAACATAGGCAATACAAATTTTAACATCAATGAAGATGCATATGAATTACTAAGGGGTTATCTAGATTCAATTAAAAAGTATTTTCATAAAATGGACCCTGATCATGAAATAGTAAAGGACATTGAAAACAGAATTGCAGAAAACTTTTTAGCTAAACTAGGAGAAAATAAAAGCTCAATTGATAGTTCTGATGTTAGAGATTTGATTAAAATCATGGGAACATTAGAAGATTTTAAAGAGGCTTATAATATAGATGAAATAGATGTCGAGGATCAGAAAATTAATAATGATAAAAGACTATATAGAAATACTTCTGATAAAATTGTGGGAGGGGTTGCATCTGGAATAGCAAATCATTTTTCTATAGATCCTTTATTATTAAGAGTATCATTTGTGTTAGCAACAATTTTTGGTGGCTTTGGACTACTTATATACATTATTTGTTGGATTGCAATTCCAGGAAACAGTGCAAAAGAACTTGTTGGAAAGAAGTTTTATAGAGATCCTGATACTAAAATTGTTGCGGGGGTTGCAGCTGGAATAGCCAACTATTTTAATATAGATGTTTCATTTATTAGAATATTTTTTATTCTAAGTTTATTTATAGGAGGATTTGGTATTATAGCTTATTTTATCATTTTAGTAAGTTCAAAAGAAGCAATAACTGTTAGTGAGAAAATGAATATGCAGGGAAGCAAAATTACTCTTGAAAATATTGAAAAGTTCATTAATAAAAAACTAAATACTAAAGAAGAGAATTCTTTTGTTAAAATAATTCTACTTCCATTTAGAATTATAGAACCTATTTTAAATTTTGTTTTAGGACTTGCAAAGACTGTTTTGTCTGTTTTATTTCCAACTATATTTATAATATTACTTCTAATTCTTGCAATTTTTCTGGCAGTATTTACATTATCCCATATTGGTATTATAGAATTTGTTCCTATTCATATTATGATTGACAATTTTTTTATAGATGGAGTTAACGTGTCTTATCTGATATCAACTCTTCCTTTGTATCTAATAATCACAATATATATAAATATTATATTAACCTTAATAATTACAATTATGACAATAAATAGCTTCATTAAAAGAAAAAGAATTTCAACTAGTTTGATTGTATTACTATTCATTTGGTTCTTCTTTTCAATAAGTAGTATTGTAGCATTTACAAAAAATTTAGAGACTTTAGACTCTGAGAATTTATTGAAATATTCAGCAGAATTTATTATTGAAAAGGAAATTTTTCTAGAAGAATTTAAAGGAATTAAAACAAGTGTTCCAGTAATGATAAACATTGTCGAAGCCGACAGCTTTTCTGTGATTATGAATGGTGATGAAAAGCTATTAAAAGAATTAAAGGTTATAGTTGAAAATAATGTTTTGAAAATTTCAGATAAAAGAAGTAAATTTTGGTGGAATAACAGAAGATTTAATTTTAAGAAAAGTATTACTTTTAATATTGGAATGCCGATGATTGATTATATAAAACTATCTACTGCATCTAAGGCAGTAATAACAATGAGTGAAGCCTTATCATTAGAAGCTAGTCTATCCAGTGCTTCAAAAATGGAGTATTATGGAAGCATCAATAACCTAGATATTAGAATGTCTTCAGCAGCTAATGCAAAAATAAATGGAAGTATTTATAATTCAGACATTGATATGTCTTCAGGAGCTGAATTAGTATTAATTGGTGAAGGAAATTCTATGAAGGCAGAGATGTCATCGGCAGCCTCATTAGATGCTAAAGAATTTCCTTGTAATACTATTTGGTTAGATCTTTCAAGTGCTAGTGATGCACATGTTCAATCAACAGAAATTATTAATCTAGATCTTTCTTCTGGAAGTGAAGCTTATCATTATGGAGAAAGTAATGTTGGTGAGATTAACATTTCTTCTGGAGCAGACTATACAATTATAAACTAAAACAAAAAACATTAATTATAAACTAAAACAATAAATATTATGGAAACATTAAACAAAAACTGGTTTGCAATTACATTAATTGCAGTTATTTTCTTTCTTTTAGGTTTTTTAATTGGAAAAAGTGCCGGACCAAAACCTCAAATGCATAAAATGATGGTAAAAAAGGATATGGCTCATGGAGTAATTACTGTAGAGGGTGATCATCAACTTGATGTAACAAAAGGTTTTGAGTGGGTAAGTGATAAAAACAATAATGTCACTATCGATGTTGATACCACTGATGGTCATAAAAACGTAAAAGTAGAAGTAAGAAAAATATATACTGAAGATTAATCAGCAACTATCCAATTTAATTAATATTAATATTTTAGCATTTAATTAACAGAGATAATTTATATTATTTTTGATATTTACAAAACAAAATTTAAAAAAAATTATTAATTAAAAAAATATATGCTTAAAATCAATAAACTTCATAAATCTTATAAAATGGGCGACTCTAGTTTGCATGTTTTAAAAGGTATAGATTTAAATATAGTAAAGGGGGAGATGGTTGCAATTATGGGGTCTTCTGGATCTGGAAAATCAACATTATTAAATATAATTGGAATTCTTGATGAACATGACGATGGTGAATATACCTTAGATGGTGTTGAAATAAGAAATTTGAATGAAAAGAAAGCTGCTCAATATAGAAATAAATTTTTAGGCTTTGTTTTTCAGTCTTTTAATTTAATAAATTTTAAAAATGCATTAGAAAATGTTGCACTTCCTTTATATTATCAAGGATTAGGTAGAAAGGAAAGGCAGAAGAAAGCTCTTTTTTATTTAGAAAAAGTTGGACTTAAAGATTGGGCAAAACATCTTCCTAATGAATTATCAGGAGGACAAAAACAAAGAGTAGCCATTGCTAGAGCACTTGCTTCAGAACCTAAACTTTTATTAGCAGATGAACCTACTGGAGCTTTAGATTCTGGCACATCTGCTGAAATAATGCAGTTTTTACAACAACTTAATGATGAAGGCAGAACTCTTCTTATTGTCACGCATGAAACAGATATTGCCAATATGTGTAAGAGAATAGTAAAATTAAAAGATGGAATTATTATGGAGGATAAAAATATTAATCAAGTTAGGCCTTAAATTATGATTGATTTCGGATTCTTTAGAGAAATTTTTCAGAGTATTAGTAAAAATAAATTAAGAACCCTACTCTCAGGCTTTACAGTTGCATTTGCTATAATGCTATTTGCTATATTATTTGGAGTTGCCAACGGATTACAAAATTCTTTTAATTCTGAATTTGCAGGAGATGCAAATAATTCAATTTTTATATTTTCTGGGAGAACTACTAAGGCTGTTGAGGGGATGCAGGTAGGAAGAAGAATTCAATTTGATAATGAGCTATATGAAACTCTAAAAAAAGAATATAAAAATGATATAGAGTTTATTACTGGAAGAGTATATAAAAATTTAACTGCCTCATATAAGGATGAAAAAAGTAATTATATGATAAGAGCTGTAAATTCAGATCATCAGTTCATTGAAAAAACTGATATTATAAAAGGAAGATATATCAATCAACTTGATTTAAAAAATAAAGCAAAAAGTATTGTTATAGGAAAATTAGTCTGGGAGGATTTATTCAATGGAGAGGACCCTATCGGGAAATATATAGATCTTAGTAAGATAAAATACAAGGTGGTTGGATTATATATAGATAAGGCAGAAGGGTCAGATAGTAATGAAGAAAGAATTATCTACATGCCAATTAGTACAGCACAACAAATCTATGGTGGCAATGATTATATTGATCAGATAAATTTAACATTTAATCCAAGTATGTCTGGTGATCAAGCCATTGCATTTAGCAATAAGTTATTAAGGAGAATTAAGCAGATATTTTCTGTTGCACCTGGAGATCAACGTGCAGTTAGAATAAGAAATCAGGCTCAGGAATTAGAAAATGTATCACAATTTAATGCTGTACTATCGATTTTAGTACTGATTATTGGTTTTGGAACATTAATAGCAGGTATTGTAGGGATTAGTAATATTATGATATTTATTGTTAAAGAGAGAACAAA